>Ga0302242_1000025_pt1 | contig 226690 bp, 230 predicted proteins | sample AAG_UR_Lys_MG_FD_193510 | JGI IMG/M metagenome (GOLD analysis project Ga0302242, IMG submission 193510) | Enriched activated sludge microbial communities from anaerobic digester in WTTP, New Holstein, Wisconsin, United States - AAG_UR_Lys | ecosystem: Engineered > Bioreactor > Anaerobic >...
TTTGCTTCATAGTGCTCTATTTCGCTTCAAGTTAAAAAACTGCGGACGAATTTGCACTCGCCCGCAGAAAAATATTTGACCTATTTTATTTTTCTTGGGATCTCACCCCAACATTTGACAAAGAACCCATTTTTCTGATATTTTGAATATTATTTAGTTTTATGCGTTCAGCTTGTTGATCGGGGGATATTTCAGGTCGAACAGGGTTTCGTCTTCAGCCAGCTTGATCGTCCTGGTCTTACCCATCGATTTGGCGATTTTGTACGCGATGGCAGGTCCAACGGTTGCCGGTACAGCAAACCAGAGAACCGGTCTCAGGTCAGGCTGCCATGCCAGGAAGAACAGCGCGAAGGCCATCAGCAGGAATCCGAGTGCCGGCAGGACCGGATACAGCGGTGTTTTTGCAGCCAGTGTGGACTGGACGTCGTAGCCGCGGGCTGTGAGTTTCTTTCTCATGACCATCTGCGCGGCGATGATCGCCATCCAGCAGATCGTGCCGGTGAAGCCGGACATGCTCAGCAGATAGGCATAAAGGCTGGAATCCGGCAGGTAATACCCGAGGGCGAGAACGATCCACATCGGCGCGATGGTGAAAATCGTCGCAAACTGCGGAACATTGTATCTGTTCAGCCTCATGAACACTTTCGGTGCAAGGCCTTCAACAGCAAGCCCGTAGAGACATCTGACCGTTCCATAGACGCCGGAGTTGGCGCAGCTGAATGCGGCGATCATCGTGACGATCGAGAACATGGCCGCAGCCCAGTTCAGGCCGTATTTGGCCAGCGCCGTGCTGAAGACGGAATCTTCAAGGCCTGCTTCCACATATGGGAGGATCATGACGAGCAGCAGCAGCGGAATTACATAGATGGCAATGATCCGGTAGGTGACGGCTTTGCAAGCCCTCGGCACGTTGACTTCCGGATTTTGGGTCTCAGCGGCGGCAAGGCCGATGATCTCCGAACCCTGGAAGTTTACGAGGATCATCGTCATGGTGGTCAGAACGACGAATCCGCCGAATGGGAACAGCGCTTCATAAACGCTGACTTCACCTTTGCTCAGCAGCACTGAGAAACCGACAGCTTCTCCGCCGATCAGGCCGAAAATGATGCCGACAGCGCAAACGGAGAATACGACGACGGCGCCGATCTTGATCAGGGCGAGCACGGATTCGATATGGCCGAACCAGCTGACCTGATAGATATTAATTAAGGTAATGAGTCCCAGGAAAATTATCGACCAATAGAAGGGGCTCCAGGGGATGAACAGATTCATCATGATACCGCAGGCAAGCGCTTCAGCTGGGCAGTATGCGACCCAGTTCGCCCAGTAGGACCAGCCGACACCGGCGGCTGCGCTTTCACCTATGAATTCTCTGGTGTAGGAAACAAATGATCCGCGTCTAGGGAGATTGACCAGCAATTCTCCGAAAGACATCATAACAGCATAGATGATCAGTCCGCCCAGCGCATATGCGAATGCTGCTGCAGGACCTACTTCGGCGATCGTGTATCCTGAACCAAGAAAGTAGCAGGATCCGATGATGCCGCCGAGAGCGATAAGAGAAACATGCCACGCCTGTATGCCGCGGTGCAGTTGCCTCTCCTCAGGAGCGACGTCATGATCGTTGGGATTCATCACTTTGTCTGACATTAATTTTTCCTCCTTTGAAATAGTATGAATAGTACGAAAATTTAATTTGCAAAAAAGGTGCCAAAATTAAAAAGGTTGAAAATTCAGTATTTAATAGCTTAAAATGGCGATTTTGAGACTACTTTATTGTCAAAAATGGGAATTTGATTTTCAGATTTGAGAATACCTGTGAAGCGGCGCCTTTTTTGCTGCTGTTTATATTATACTCCCTGGTTTTGAAATAGCCAGTCAAATATGATATTTTGCTAGCGCCGCGCCCCATGGATCGTGTCGGCTGCGGCTGCGAGATTTCTGCGGAATTCCGCATAGGTCAGCCCGATGCCCGGCAGCGCTTTTATAATAGTAGCATTATATGAATCTTCGTCCAGCGACAGCAGCTGCCTGAAGTCCAGCAGTCCTGCCATGGCATCCCGGCTGTCGAAACTGTTCCTTCCCGCCACCGGCAGCGGCGCCGCGGCATGCTTCCTGTTCCACGGGCAGGCGTTCTGGCAGATATCGCATTCAAATATATAGCCGTTGGCAGCTTTCAGGACCGCATCGTCGAGCGACGCGCTTTCAAGAAGGTCGGACAGGCATTTGCCCCTGTCAAGGGCGTAGGGTCTAGCCAGCGCCTCCATCGGGCATGCCGCCGCACAGCGACCGCAGGTCCCGCATCTGTCAGCCGCTGCCCTGTTCGGCTCGCCCAGGTCCGCATCAGTGATAATAGCGCCGATAGCCTGCCAGCTGCCGTACTTTTCATTGATCAACAGGGAATTTTTGCCGATCCAGCCAAGCCCTGCCCGGACAGCCGCCGGTTTCAGCGGTATATCGCCGGTTCCCGCCTCGCCGTCGCTGATCACCGCGTTAAAGCCCTGGCCGGCGAGATAATCCGCAACCGGGAGCAGCGGCTCCACCAGATTGTAGTAAAAACCGGACAGCGTCAGCCTGCTCGTCTTCGCATGGGAGTCGCCGGACCATTCCGGCAGATAAAAAGGCCCGATATAAGCGCTGCAGACAACGATGCTTTTCGCGCCAGCCAGGACATCCGCCGGCTGCCTGCCGTGGAAAACATCATACGGTTCAAAATCGCCGGCATCTGTGAATCGGATCTCGTCCACGCCATTCGCCGCCGCTATTTTATGGATTTCAGCCCTCACGCGATTTGCGTCCATCGCCTGCATGCCTCCTTCAGTGTCAATCAAGCGCAAAAACCACAGTCAGCAGCATTTTGAAGCGCTCCTTCGCCAGCAGCGCGTGGGGGACATTGGCCGGCATCACGATGGTTTCGCCCGCTGCCAGTACAAACGTCTCCCGGCCGATCGTGATTTCGGCGACACCGTCAAGCATAAGCACCATCGCGTCCCCGTGCGACGCATGGGAGCTTATTTCCTCCCCCTTGTCGAAGGCGAACAGGGTCATGCTCAGCGTTCGGCCCTGGGACAGCGTCCTGCTCACCACCTGGCCCTCCTGGTAATTCACAAGGCTCTTCGCGACGATCGCTTTTGAAAAATCGATATTTTTGATCAGGTTTGCCATAATTCGTTCCACCTTTCATTTTATCTGTGAAAATAAGCCCGCAGGATTATTATAGTCCAAATAATCTGCAAATTCCAGAGGCGCCTTTAATTCCGAATTTAGGGTTTTACATTACAAAATAAGGGGTTATAATGTTTTCATAGTATTTTGCAAGCCTTGAGCTAAAGGAGATATGATTGTGAGACGATTCGCTTTTGAACCTGACATTGAGATCCAAGGCACGCTGTCCTGCGATGTATGCATCATCGGAAACGGCGTCGCGGGTTTATACACCGCCTTGAATCTCGATTCGGGACTGTCCTGTATAGTATTAAGCAAAGAAGGTCTTGAAATAAGCAATTCCTGGCTGGCCCAGGGCGGCATAGCGGCTGCCATATCAAAGGATGACAGACCGGTATTCCATTATAACGATACGCTGGTGGCGGGCGCCGGACTATGCGACAGGGATGCGGTCCGCGTGCTGGTCGATGAAGGACCGGCCAATATCGAAAGGCTTGTGAACCTGAATGTGCCCTTTGATCTCGATGACGAGGGCGAACTGGCCATCACCAGAGAGGGTGGCCATGGACGCAACCGGATCGTCCACTGCGGCGGCGATTCCACCGGCCGCGAAACAGTCAAGGTCCTCGCCGCCGTTGCAGTCGGCAGGGACAATATCACGCTGGCAGGCAACACGTTCCTCGTCGACATCCTCACCGACTCCAGCGGAAGAACGGCCGGCGTCCTTGTCAATGACGGCGAATACAAGATCATCCTGTCACCCAATGTCATCATATGCACAGGCGGCATCGGCGGCATCTACATGCATTCCACCAATCCAGCCATCGCCACCGGCGATGGCATTGCGGCGGCGCTGCGCGCCGGAGCGAAAGCGGCCAAAATGGAATTCATCCAGTTTCACCCGACCGGCCTTTTCCTGAAGAATGAAACCGGCAGGACTTTCCTGATATCGGAAGCGGTCCGCGGCGAAGGCGGCATCCTCCGAAACAAATACGGGGAGGCTTTCATGAAAGGCCAGCACCCGCTGGCCGACCTGGCTCCGCGGGATATCGTCGCCCGGGCGATCATCCGGGAAATGCGCAGAACAAAAAGCGCGTATGTCGAACTGGACATATCCGCGAAAAGCGAGGAATATCTTCAGAAACGCTTTCCGACGATCTACGGCGAATGCCGCAAGCACGGCATAAACATCCCGGCTGATATGATCCCTGTCTGCCCGGTGCAGCATTACATGATCGGCGGCATAAAAACAGACCTTGACGGACGCACGGATGTGGAAGGGCTTTTCGCCTGCGGCGAATCCGCCAGCACCGGCGTGCACGGCGCCAACAGGCTGGCCTCGAACTCGATGCTGGAATGCCTGGTGTTCGGCCGCCGCTGCGCGAATTATATCAACACCCACCCCGCCGGCATAGCGGCGCTTGAGGACATCGCGCTTCCGGGGGTTTCCCCGGGCAATCGACAGCCATATAAAAACGCCCGCGGGATAAAGGCGAAGATCCAGCATATCATGAACGACTGCGGCAATGTGGTTCGAACAAAAAAAGGGCTTGATGAAGGACTGCCGAAGATCCGCTCGATCAGAGACAGTCTCGAGAAGAGCAGACTGACATCGAAAGAAGATATTGAAACATACAATATGGCCATCGTGGCGGAAAAGATCCTGTCCGCCGCAAAAAGGCGACGGGTCAGCATTGGCGCCCATTACAGGGAAGATTGACGGAGGCAGGAAAAAATGCTTGATAAATTCATCATCGACGATATGATCAAAAATGCTTTACAGGAAGATATCGGAACAGGCGATATCACGACGCTGAGCACGATAGCCGAAGACAGGACCGCCAGCGGCAGATTCTGGGCCAAGGAAAGCGGCGTGGTCTGCGGCATCGACATACTTTGCAGAGTCTTCGCCCTTATAGACGAACGGGTCTCAGTCCGACCGGCCGTTTCGGACGGTCAGCGCGTCCAGCGCGGCGACACGATCGCCGAGATATCGGGCCCGGCCAGAGCCGTCCTGACTGGTGAACGCGTCGCCCTCAATTTCATCCAGAGGCTCTCAGGCATCGCCAGCAGGACTGCCGAAGCAACTTGTGCCATAGCCGGAACCAAAGCAGTCATCGCGGACACAAGAAAAACGACGCCCGGGCTCCGCGTCCTTGAGAAATATGCCGTCAAGACCGGCGGCGGCTCGAATCACCGCTTCAATCTGGCGGATGGGGTGCTGATCAAGGACAACCACATCGTCGCGGCCGGCGGCATTGGCAACGCAGTGGCCGCCGCCAGGCGCAACGCGCCGCATACGCTGAAGATCGAGGTGGAAGTGAAGTCTCCGGCCCAGATCGACGAAGCACTTGAAGCCGGCGCCGACATCATAATGCTGGACAACATGACCCTGAACGAGATGGCGGACGCCGTTTCCCGCATCGGCGGGAAGGCTCTTGTGGAAGCCTCCGGAAATATGGGCGACAAGGACCTGGCTTCCGTCGCAGCGACAGGGGTCGACATCATTTCCATCGGTGCCCTGACCCATACGGTCAAGGCAATGGATATAAGCCTTGATTTCAAAGGTTGATAACGAAGATCCGGCCAGCTTGAAAAAGCCTGGCCGGATCCCTATCCCCCTGATGGTCCCTTTATCTTATTCTGAAGCCGCCTATGCCGCTTATTGATCCGCCGTCCTCTCGGCGAGCTTTACTTCAATATCCTTCGTTTTGTTGAACTGATCCGTGACCGTTACGGTGACGATATCCCCGACCTTATGGCCGGATATGGCTTCGACCAGCTCGTCGATGGTCAGGATCTTCTTGCCGTCCATCGCCGTGATGATGTCGCCCTGCTTCAGGCCGGCTCGCTCTGCCGCTCCATAAGCCGATACATCGTGGACATAGACGCCCTGCGGGATTCCATACGTGCTTGCATCTTCTTCGGTGATCGTGCTCCCCGTTATGCCGAGGCTCGGCCGGATCACCTTCTTATCTGATATCAGCTGTTCGATGATCGGTTTCGCTTCATTGACCGGTATCGCGAATCCCATGCCTTCCACCGCGGATTCCGCAAGCTTGACCGTATTGATGCCGATGACCTGGCCCTGTGAGTTGACCAGCGCTCCGCCGCTGTTGCCCGGATTGATGGCTGCGTCGGTCTGGATCAGCTGCATGGTTTTTTCCCCCACAGAGACCTGCCTGTTTAGGCCGCTTATTATACCTGCAGTGACGGAGCCCGCAAAATCGGTCCCCATAGGGCTGCCCAGCGCCACGGCAAGCTCTCCGACCTGCAGTTTGGATGAATCCCCGAATTCAGCCGCCTGAAGATCTTTCCCGTCAACCTTGACTACCGCCAGGTCTGAAAGCGCATCCCGACCGACGACCTGGGCCGGCAGCTCGGTGCCGTCGTTCAGGACCACCACCAGATCGCTGGCATTCTCAACGACATGATTGTTCGTCACTATATGGCCCTGGCTATCGTAAATGATGCCGGATCCGGTGCCCTGGGATTCCATCTGGCTTCCAAAGAACGTCGTCACTGTCGCTTTCACTTTAATGGCAACGATCGACGGAAGGACTTTCTCCGAGATCGGCACCACCGGCGATACGGTCTTGTCGATCACATAGCCGGCATTCTGCTGCGTATTGCCGGTTTCCCCCGACCTGCCTGCCAGATAGGTGCCGGTCACAAAGCCGAGCGTGCTGCCTGCAATAAGTACCAGGACCAGCAGCAGTCCGATTATTTTCTTCTGATATCGGTTGTCCGGTTTCTTTTCAATGACTTCACGGATGATGCCCGGCGAGCCGTTTCGCCTGGACGCGTCATCGACATCCGCTGGATGGATGACATTCTCCTCATTTGTTCTGTCGTTCGCTTCTTCGTCTATCATACGATCACCCCCTGTGATGATTATACTCTAGCAGTCGATTTTGAACGGAATATGAACAAATTGTTAATATTTCAGCGTCTGTCTCCGGCGGTGTCAAACTTTTTCATCGTAAACGAGAATCGGATTTGACCATCCCCGCTTTCGACCCAAATTTTTTCATCAAGAAGGCTGATCATTTCACGGACGATGGCCAGGCCAAGGCCAAAGCCGTTCCTGTCTTCCCCTCTTGAGGAGTCGCCTTTATGGAACCGCTCCCACATCATGCGAAGCTGCTCCTCGCTGACGGAGACGCCGTCGTTCATGACGCTTACGACGACATGATCGCCGCTTTCCGACGCCGATGCGACGATGTTCCCGCCTTCAGGCGTGAATTTGACGGCGTTGTCCATCAGATTCAGCAGGATCCGCTCAAGCATATCCGGATCCGTTCTGATCCTGATCCCTTCCTCATCGAAACGAAGGGTGACATTCAGGGCTTTCGCAGTGATCTGCCTTTCAAACGACAGGATGGCCCGCCGCATCGCCTCCGAAAGATCCACCGTGCCGATCGCCGGCACCATCCGACCCTCCTGGATATTGTTAAGATCCAGCAGGTTGTTGGTGATTTTCATAAGGCGCCTGCTTTCAGTCAGTATTTTGCATAAATAGTCATGCTCTTTGTCCGGCGGTATCGTACCGTCGACGATGCCCTCGGCAAACCCGCTGATCGACGTTATCGGCGACCTGATGTCGTGGGAGATGTTGGCAATCAGATTGCGGCGCTTTTCCTCGATCCTTTCAAGGGATTCCGCCATATGGTTGAAGCTGTTTCCAAGTTCCTCTATTTCATCGCCAGTCCTGATCTCCAGGCGCTTCTCGAACTCGCCGCCGGCGATTTCCTTTGCCGCATGGCTGATTTGACTGAGCGGCTGGGATATTTTCCTGATCTGGAAATACAAGATGCCGTATGCGACAAGACATGAAAACAGTATCGACAGCACAGTGATCCTGTATATTTCACGGAAGGTCCTGCCGATTTCCGTCAGCGGCGCGTGTATGAACATGCCGCCTCTGAAATCGCTGCCCACGAAGATGGGGTAGCCTGCCGTCAGAGACTTGTTGTCAAGCATATCGTCGAAATAACCGATTGCGAAATAGGACCCCTCAGCGGCCAGTTTTGACATCTCAGCGCTTTCCACGCTCTTTCCGAGATATTTCTGCTCGCTGTCTCCGGAGACGCCGACGATGATGCCGCTGTCATCGGTGATCCATATCCTGGCGGAAAGCAGGTTGTCGAGCATCTGGAGATCGCCGGTCAGCCTTTCCTGATCCACCTGTCCGGTATAGAGCGACGATATGATCTCCTCGCTGATCCGGCTTCCCTGCTCCAGCATCAGCGCCTTTTTGCTGTCGATGAAATACTGGTTGAAAAGCTGCAGCAAGAGAAGCGCGAGGACGCCGAACCCGATGATGATCGTCAGGCCGTATACCATGAACAGTTTTTTAAATATCGTCGTTTTCATCACCGCACCTCAAATTTGTAGCCGACTCCCCAGATCGTGCGTATTTCCCAACGTCCTGTATCGTCGGTGAATTTTTCCCTGAGGCGCTTTATATGGACGTCGACTGTTCGCGAATCGCCGATGAAGTCATAGCCCCATACCTTCTCCAGCAGCTGCTCCCTTGTGAAAACCTGATTGGGATGGGCCGCCAGGAAATAGAAAAGCTCCAGCTCCTTCGGCGGCGTGTCTATGTTTCGTCCGTTATATGTAATCGTATATTGGCTCTTATTGATGACCAGGTTTGAAAAAACCACTTCTTCAGCGCCCTGGCCCTGCCCCATGGTCCTTCTGAGCACGGCCTTGATGCGGGCGGTGAGCTCTTTGGGTTCAAAGGGCTTGACGATATAATCGTCGGCGCCCAACTCGAGACTCAGCACCTTGTCGAAGGTTTCGCCCCGTGCGGACAGCATGATGACCGGGATGCCGCTGACTTTTCGAATTTGTCTGCAGACCTCCCAGCCATCCATTTCAGGCATCATCACATCCAGGACCACCAGGTCCGGCGTCCAAGAGTAGAAGACTTCCATCGCGCGCTTTCCGCGATCGGCAGAGCGCACGTCATACCCCTCTTTTTCAAGATATAGCCTTAAGAGCTCAAGAATGTTCGGATCGTCATCAACTGTAAGCACTTTTATCTTCATGGCAGCGCCTGCCCCTTTCCTGTGCGAAGATTTCTTTAAAGAACCACAGTTTTATTTTAGCATCATCTCGGCATGCTGCCAATGCATTCCAGTATAGGTGCGATCGAATCCCGCGACGTCCAGTCGGCCGGCGTGTCGATGCTGATCAGCAGGTCCCTTTCATCCTGCGTTCTGTCCTCTTCCTTCTTTCCCCGGATCCTGGCGGCCATCAGCTTCATCAGCGCCTTGTCGCCGAACTTCATCCTGTCGTAATTCATGGCGCCGCGCAGCATGAAGAAATCGACATGTTCCTGCATTTCCGGGGTCAGATTTTTATTCAGCACCTCTCTGCGCGCATCCTCATACGCAGGCGAAGCGCCGACAGAAAAGACGATCAGCTTCCTGCCCTTTAATTTTTCATAATTGTCAGTGAGCTTGCGGATCCCGAGAATGCCGACAGCGTAAAGGGAACCGCCGAAAACCAGCGTGTCGTAGTTCAGCAGGTCTTCCACCTTCGCTGCCGAGCTTTCATAAAGATCGGCTCCCGCATCCTCTGCGATCCAGCGCGCATATTTTTCGGCGCTGCCGTATTTCGACATATACACCACAGCCGTCCTGGCTTTGCTGTTTGTTCCATTATCCATTATCATTACCTCATTTTTATTCTATCGATGATCACTCCGAGATGATCTCGACGCTTGAAACGCCTGCTGATACCGTTATATCGATCTTGTTCGCCGCTTCATCATAATTGGCGCTTTCGAATTTGTCGGATCCGCTGGATGAGAGGTCCTCTCCATCCATCTCGATGGACGACAGGCCGCTGTCGGACGCGATCGTGACGCCTGATTGCTTCGGTACATACACGGTGATACTTGACGCGCCGGCCTCAATATTGATGTCGGCGGCTGGCAGCTTATCCCCGACATGGATCTCGGCCGAGCCGGCACCGACGCTGAAGTCGATTTTTTCGACCTTAAGCGCCCTGAGATCCGCGCTGAAATCAGACGCTCCCGTTCCGACTGTGATCGACCAGATCAGTTTATCGCCGAGCACGATCTCATTGCTGCCCGCAAAATCCCCTATATTGTCGAAATCGTGATCGTCTCCTGCACTGATGTAAAGGGTGTCCCCTTCTGTTTTTGAAGTATAATCGAGACGTCTTCCCATGCTGGTGATCGCTGCCGCTTTATCTGTCCCGGATGTTATCTCTGTCGATCCTGCCGCCAGTTCCAGATCGATCCTGCCTTTTTTCAGGCTGCCGGTATAGTCGACGGCATCCGAATACTTCGTATTTTCCGAAAACGTGATCTTCTCGTCATTCCAGTTGTCATCCCACATCCAGAGCATGCCGCGATGAACGTTCAATCCGGGCGACACGGCTGAGAAGACGATCATGATGACAATCAGCGCGATCCATGTTATCCGGCTGACCCATGGGTTCCTGAACAGGATCGTAATGCCCAGCGCCACCAGAATCAGAGGCCATAAGGTCATCATCGCATCGATCAATCCGCTGATGATCGTTCCTAAAGAAATGCCGTATGCCGCGTAGATCTCATCCAGTATCCCAAGCTCGCTGACGAGAAACAGCGCGCCCAGGATGATCAGGATCGAGCCGAATATTTTACCACCCCGCCTCATTGCTGCTCACCATTCTTTCTTACAAGGAAGTAGATCCCGAGAGCGATGAAGCATGCCGCGACGATGAGTCCCCCGTCGATCCAGGGCATCAGCTCCCGCATCAGGAATATGCCGCCAAGCACGATCAGTATCGTTCCAGCCAAAAGCCTGCTGTTGGAATCGCCGCTTTTCCTGACATAGCGTTCTTCCTGGCCTTCGCCGGTATAAACGCCTTCGGTTTCGCTCTGCGCTGCCGTGCCATCCTCGGCGGTCTGCTGCCCTTCGGATGCGCCTTCGACGCCTGCCGTTCCCTCTGCTCCTAGCGTTCCTTCCGTACCTTCAGCCGATCCTGCTGCCGGCTGGCTTGACGCTCCCTGCGCCGGCCTGGCCTGCGGACGCGACGTGCTGGATGAGGCCGGCCTGTAGGAAGCCTCATAGACGCGCTTTCCATATGTTTCCTCCCGCGACGGGATCACGATGGCGGCGATGATGTAGGCCAGAATGCCTGCTCCTCCGAAGAATGCCGATATGACCCAGACCACCCGGACAAGCACCGGGTCGATGTCGAAATACTCGCCGATACCGCCGCAGACGCCAGCCAGGATCTTATTGGTCGATGATTTATAAAGTCTTTTTTCCATAATGAATTCCTCCCTGGAATCGATCCTTTTCAGATCTTAATAATAAATACTATAATTTTGCTTGATTGGTCAGGACTTGCCGTTTCTGGACTGCCTGCCGATCAGCATGTCCGCCAGGCTTCCGGCGGCCCTGCCCGCCAAACCGATCCGCACAGGATAATAGTACGGCGACTCGAACCAGCCCTTTTCGCTGAAATAAGCCTTGTCTGCCGGCAGAGCCCCAGCCGATTCCCTGATGCCGGTCCTTTGGGCCCTGAACAGGAAAACCTGCATGATCGATGGGATTTGGGGCCGTTCGCTGTTCAAGGCTTTTAAAAACCGCTGGGCGGCATCTTCCAGCTTCCGATCGTTTGTCTCTGCCGTTTTCCTATCAGGATCGCGGCCGGGGTAAACGCCTCCTGTCAGCGCTGTCCCCTTGACGGTCTCCATTCCCCAGAATGTCATCGCTTCATTGACATATTTTATGATCCCGCGGCTGCCATAAACACCCTCGACAACGATGACCATGGTTTTTTTGCCGAAGAGCCTCGGCCGGTGGAAGACGAAGGCGAGACGGTCCAGCAGGTTTTTCAGCCCCGCCGGCACCTGGAGAGCATAGTTGGGTATTAAATAAATCACCCCGTCCGCCGCCATCATTTTGTCAAGGATCTTTTTCGCCGAGTCCCCGTGATGCGGACATTTCAGGCTGCCTGCTATCAGGCAGGCGCAGCATCCGCCGCACATGGCGATTTCTTCTTCATAAACATGGATCGTTTCGATTTGAGCGGATCCGCCCAGCTTGTCCGCCAGTTTCTCCGCCGCCGCCCTGGTGAATCCTTTCCTTGGACTGGACTCGATTATAAGGACTTTTTTCATTCGGGTGCCTCCGTTTCCTTTCATAAGGCTTCGCAGCATTTTCTGCAGCAGGATGGCCGTCCGATCATTCTGTCGAGCACTCGTCTGGCCATGATCCGGAATCTGTCTCTTCCCGCATGATCCGCGTCCGCGACAAGGCCCGCGTAGGACAGGCCTTCAAGTCTGCTGTATTCCTTCAGCGCCTGGCGCTGGCTGTTCAAATAAAATGTTTGCATTGCTATCACTCCGTTTCATCATTCCCTATGCTCTGTGTCCATTCTATGCCATAAAAATACCGGCCGCATCATGCAGCCGGTCAGTTTTTATACTGGCCACCTGGCCAGTTGTTTTACCGTCATGTGGACAGGTGTCCCATATTCATTGGGCCGAGAGCTCTGCGCGCTCTCGGCGTATCCGCTAAATCAGCTTCTTTTGGAGAGCCACCGAAACGGCTTCCGTCCTGGTCGAGGCGTTGAGCTTGGCAAGAATGGCGCTGACGTGGAATTTGACCGTTGAACGGCTCAGAAACAGTTTTTCGGCGATTTCAGGATTCGAAAGCCCTTCCACCATCATGATCAGGACGTCCTTCTCGCGGGCGGTCAGCGGTTCTATTTGGTTTTCGACAGCGCCGGCAGCCTCGAATAAAGCCTGTGTCGCTTCCGGCGACAGCGCCGGTTTTCCCGCATGGGCCGACCGGATCGCCTGGGCCAGTTCGTCGGCTGACGCATTTTTGAGGATATAGCCGATCGCGCCGGCTTTCAAGGCATCCTGCACCATTTTTTCGTCCTTGAAGCTGGTCAGGATGATGATTTGAGACTCCGGCACGCTCTGCCGGATACATTTTGTCGCCTGGGCGCCGTCCATCTCCGGCATCATCATATCCATCAGGATGACATCCGGTCTCAGCTCTTTGGCTTTTTCGCATGCTTCCCGTCCATTGGCCGCTTCCCCTGCCAGCTCGAATTCATCGAATACGGATAAAAAAGCCGCCAGGCCGCTTCGGACGACCGTATGATCATCGGCGATCATGACCTTGATTTTTTCTGACATTCAACTCAACTCCCCACTCAGATCCTTGATGGATCTTTCTTTCCAGACAATGGCGACGGCGGTCCCGTGCCCCGGCCTGCTGCCCACTCTAAGCTCGGCGCCGATGGCGGCGGCGCGCTCTTTCATTATATTAAGGCCGATATGATCGCTTTCGACAAGACTGTCATCGAAGCCCCGGCCGTTGTCGCGAATTTCCATCCGGACGCTTCTGCCTCCCTGATCGTCTGTCGTTTCTGTCAATTCGATAGCCCCTTCGGTAGCGACGGAATGCTTGACGATATTGTTGACCGCTTCCTGCGCGATGCGGTAAAACGCGATTTTGACATCCACCGGCAGATGGCCATTCAACCTGTAATCCAGGCTGATCGGGATCCTGCCCCTGCCGATCGCCGCTTCCGACAGATGTTTCAGCAGATCCGAAAGATTCGTCTCAAGCAGGGTCGTCGGTCGAAGCTCCAGCAGCAAAGCCCGCATCTCGGCCAGCGCTCCCCGGGAAAGCTCCTTGATTTCCACCAGCCTTTTCCGCCCTTCATCCTGGTTCTTTTCCCATATCGCCGGCAGGACCTCCGCAATCAGCGAAGCCGAAAACAGCGTCTGCGTGACAGCGTCGTGAAGATCCCTGGCCAGCCTGTTCCGTTCCGCCGCCACAGCGACCTCCTGGGTCTCCTCCCGGAGCCGGGCGTTGTCGATGGCCAGCGCCGCCTGGTCCGCGAAGGCAGCTGCCAACTTGATCTTTTCATCTGTAAAACAGCACCGCTCGATGTCTTTGACGTCGCATTTCTTGAAAAAGAAGCTGATTCCGCCGTATACTTCATTTTTACAGACGAGGGGAACGGCCAGCATGCTGGTCAGGTTGTCCCGGGCCCACTGCGTGCGGTTCAGATACGCGCCCAGCTCGCCGTAGCGCTGAAACAGATCGCCGAAATCCGTTATATGCACCGGTTTTCTTTCAATAGCCGCGGTGCCCATGGGCCCATATTCGGCCGGATACTCCTTCATCGTCACGAAATCCTCAGGCAGCCCCTTTGTCATCTCAACGGACAATGTGTTTTTTTCCAGGTCGATCTTATAGAGCGCGCAGGCGTCGGTATCGACGATCCGCATGGCTTCGCTGACGATAAATTCAAGGACTTCTTCGAGCGATCGTTCCGAGTTGAGGACCGCCAGCATGTCGCGAAGCCCTTCCGCCACCTCCCGCCGCCGCTCGATGTTCTCCATCGAGACGCTCAGCTCGTACTCCTTTTCCGCGGTCTGGCGGAAAAGCCTCCGCGACACGACGGATGTGACCAGCGCGGCAAAAACGGCAAACGCGAAATTGAGCGTACGAATCAGCAGCTCCTGCTGGTTTTCGGGCCGGAAGACCGGCTGATAGCCGAAGGCCGCCAGCCCGGCAAGAAAGATGCATCCGCTGATGAACAGCACCGCCTTGAAATCGAAAAAGAGCGTGCTTAGAAATATGAAGAAAAATGCCGTCAGCCATATTTCCCTGTAGGGTATGAACAGGATCAGCCAGAAATAATTCATCGCCGCGCAGAAGAGCAGCGAATACTTGAAAATATTGATCGAATCCGAGGGCATTCGACTCCTGCCCGCCCAGATCATGACCACCGCCATCACGGCGAGATCCAGTGCCGTCAGCGCTGAAAACTGGATGATCTTGCCTGTCGGAATGGACAGGATGCCGAACAGGTCGGACAGCGCAAACAGGGCGATGGACCAGATGCCGCACGCGACGTATGATATGAAAATCAACTGATTGATCGTCGTCTGATACTGGTCGAGATTGCTTCTGAACAGGTCGCTTATGCGTGATTCGTCCTCTGCCGACCGCCTGGCCGGCTCACTGTCCCGGATGTCTCTCCGGTCCGGCCCTGCGGCCCGCTCCAGCGGATCGCTGCCGATCTGCGTCTTATTTGCGGTTCCCATGGTTCTCGCCTCCTATCCCTGAAATCTTGTTCTGAAAATGAATGTCGCGAAAAATATCAGTGCCGCGACCAGGACGATCGTCGCACCTGTCGCGGTGTTGCAATAATAAGAGAGGATCAGGCCGGACATGGAGGAAACCGCCGCAATGGCCACCGACACCAGATGATACTGGCGCATATTCGACGTGACATTCCGCGCAGCCGCCGCCGGGAGGACCATCAGCGAATTGATCAGCAGCAGCCCGATCCACTGTATCGTCAGCGTCACGACGATGGCGATGATTGACGTGAATACCATTTCAACGGCCATCGCGCGGATGCCGCGGCTGGCGGCCAATTGTCTATTGACGCTGATCAGCAGGATTTTGTCGAACAGGATCAGCCATATTATCAGGATCGCGATCAGTACGAAAAACAGCGCGGCGATCTCGCCAGGCGAAACACTCAGCAAATCGCCGACCAGATAAGCGGAAAACCTGGCAAAGCTTCCGCCATAGGATAAAATCACGAGTCCAAGGGCGATGGCTGTTGATGAAAAAACGCCAATGATCGTATCCGTCGACGTCTTGCTTTTATTCTTGATAAGCGTGACGGCGATGGCAAAAATAACCGAAAACACAATAGCGGCCCAGATCGGCGACAGAGAGCCGAGCAGCGTGCCGATGGCGATGCCGGTGAAGGCGCCGTGGCCCAGGGAGTCTGAAAAAAACGCCATGCGGTTGCTGACGATCATCGTCCCCAGGATGCCGTATAGCGGAGCCAGCAGCAGAAGTGCCAGGAACGCGTTTTTCATGAAGTCGTGTCCCGCCCATCTGAACGGCAGGATCAGATCAATGATCCCATAGCACCAGTCGATCATTTTCTTTCTCCTTTTGATAGGCATCCGTTCGCCACGCTGGCATAGCGTATTGCGGCGGCGCGGCCGAAAATGCCGGCAGTCCGGCTGTCGCTGAAGACGTCCACAGGCGCTCCGCTGCAGACGACCGTCTTGTTGAGCAGCACCGCCCGGTCAGCATAACGCGCGATATACTCGAGGTCATGGGAGACCAGGAGCACTGAAAGATCGAAATTTCGTCTTAGATCCGACACGATCCTGTAGAAGAGCTCAAGGCCGTTCTGATCGATGCCGGCCGACGGTTCGTCGAGAAGCAGTATATCCGGCAGCGGGACGAGGGCGAATGCCAGCAGCACTCGCTGGAGTTCGCCTCCCGACAGCGATCCAAGTCTTCTGTTGATCAGGTGGTCTGCTTCGACAACGGCCAGTTTTTCGATCACCTGTTCCCGGATCGCCGGCGGCACGGCAAGAAACGCCGGCCGCTTGGCCATTCCTGCCACGAAGAAATCCAGGACACTGATCGGCATCCCCGGATCGAAATCGAAATGCTGCGGCACATAACCGAAAAGAGGGCATCCGCTTCGGATCCCCTTCTCATCCAGAAATTTCAGGTCCCCGCTGTGCGGGACTTCTCCCAGGATCGCTTTTAGCAGCGTGCTTTTGCCCGCGCCGTTCGGTCCGATCACCGCGGTCAGCTCGCCGCAGTGCATATGAAGATCGACGTTTTCGAGGATCCTGCTTCGGCCTATAGTGACGCCGAAATTCTCGATCCTCGTGCAGCAGTAGCCGATACAGCTGTCCGGCATGTTTGTATCCGTCTGGATTTGATCGATCATCGGTTTAATGCCTCCATCAGTGTCGCAAGATTCTTATCCATGATATCTATATAGTCGTCTTTGGCGTCTTCGTCGGCTATGCCCGTCACGACAGGATCGAGCTCATAGACGGGGATGCCGGTCTCCCGGGCGACCATTTCGGCTGCCCTGGCCTGATACTGTGGTTCTGTGAATATCGCTGCCGCGCCGGAAGTCCGGATCGTTTCGATCACGTCCTCCAGTTCGCCAGGCGAAGGCGCCGTGCCCGGTTCCCTCTCGATGACCGCCTTGATGTTCAGGTCGAATTCGTCGGCGAAATAGGGAAAAGCCTCATGGAACGTGATGATGTCCTTATTCTTGACATTGGACAGGGCGCTGTCCATCCGCTGTTCCAGCGCCAGCAATTTTTCCATATATAAATCAGCATTCGCCGCGTATTCATCTCCATGGGCCTTGTCGAGGGACGACAACTGCTCCGCAATGTTTTGCACCTGCATAATGGCGTTCCCGACGCTGACCCATACATGGGGGTTTTCGGTCCCATCGGCATTTTGCAGCAGGTCTATCCCCAGGCTTGCATTAACTACCGCAATGCCGTCGTCCATATCCGCGGCTTCATCCAGAAAGGCCTCCAGGCCGGCGCCGTTCACAACAAAAACATCAGCCTCCTCAAGGAGCGCAAGATCCCTGGGCGAAAGCTGATAATCGTGGAGGCACCCCGTCTGGGGCGTCGTCATATTGATTACCTCGACGCCGTCGACACCGCCGGCTATATTGATCGTTTCAAGATAGATCGGATAGAAGGATGTCACGATGACCAGCCGGTCCGCCTCCTGCGGGCCGTCGCCAGCGTCGTCGCCGCTGCGTCCGCAGCCGGAGGACAGCGACAGGCAAATAAGCGCCAGAAGAAGGATCCTGATTGAAACGTGACGCATGACATTCTCCATTATTAAGGGCATCAACGGACAAGTTTAATTATATACCTCGAGAATTGCATTGTCTATCAGTCTTGTATCCCCGAACCGTACCGCGACAGCCAGCAGCGATCCGTTTTCGATGCTGCTTGCAGACTGCATCGTGTCGGCATCCACGATATCGATGTACTCGATTTCGGCCAGTTCCTTTTCGCGGATCTTCGCTGCGACGGCATCGATGACCGCCCGCGCGTCGATGACGCCTGAAGCGGCCATAGCCCTGGCCAGTTCCAGCGATTCCGGCAGAACAGCGGCTTGGCGCCTCTGTTCTTTGCTGAGAAAAACATTGCGGGAGCTCATCGCAAGACCGTCCTCTTCCCGGACGATAGGACAGGCGACGATGCGAACGTCGACATTCAAATCTTTGACCATTTTTTTCACGACTGCCACCTGCTGCGCATCTTTATTTCCAAAATAAGCGGTGTCCGGTGCGATGATATTGAAAAGCTTCAGCACGACGACCGCGACCCCCCGGAAATGTCCAGGCCGGCCGGCGCCGCAAAGCGTCTCTGTGACGTGGCCGACGATCACGCTCGTATCGAAGCCATCCGGATAGATCTCCCTGACCGGCGGGACGAAAAGGATCGACGCGCCGGCTTTTCCCGCCGCTTCGCTGTCGCTTTCGATATTCCGCGGATATTTCTCCAGATCCGCGGCGTCGTTGAACTGTGTGGGATTCACGAATATGCTGACGACTGTCAGGCCGTTTTCGGCAGCCGATCGTCGAACCAGAGACACATGTCCTTCGTGCAGGGAGCCCATCGTCGGCACAAATCCGACGGAAATGCCTTCTTTCCTGGCTGATCTGATCGCCGAGCGCATTTCTTCGATCGTTGTGATCACTATCATCGCTTTTCCTTTCGAGCCTGCGCCGATCCGCATTGAAGTCCGGGGCGGACAATCAAAAAACCTTCCGGACGTTTCCGGAAGGTTCACTACTTGCATGCGGCCACACGCCGGCCATATCGGTCCAAGTAATCGTTCCGTCTCTGTCCTTCGGATCAAAGCAGATCATTGCAGGGTCATATAATGGAGTATGGCTCCCCGGGGGATGCCATCTGTTGTTAAGATACAATAAAATCAGCGGTTTTGCAACATTTTTTAAAAAATGTCATCGGTACAGGGCCATGTTTATTTTCTGCATGCCCCCAGGATATTCTTTCGTCTTATAGCCGCTTCATATAGGATGATCGTCGCAGCAATGCCGACATTGAGCGAATCACAGTCTCCATACATCGGGATGCTGATTTTCACGGTGTCCATGCCGTACCATCCCTCCGATATCCCATAGCGTTCGCTGCCCATCACGATGGCCACGCGACCGCTGTAATCCTCTTCAAAATACTGTTTTTCCGCCCTGGTATCCGTCAGGATGATCCTGTAGCCGTTCCCGGCCAGCCAGGCCTGGACATCGGCCGCTTCTGCCTCCGCGATCGGGACCTTGAAACAGGAGCCCTGGCTGCTTCTTATCAGTTTCGGATGCGTCAGCCTGGTTTTTCTGTTGCATATTATCACGCCGTCCGCATCGGTGCCGTCGCATGACCTGATGATCGTTCCGATGTTTCCGGGGATCTCAAGGCCGTCCAGCACAACTAGCAGCCTGTCCCGGGAAGGCTCGAGATCCGCGAGGCGCTTTTCGGGAAATACGGCCAGTGCCAGTATCCCGGCAGATGTGCCCAGCTCGGCTATTTTGGAAAATGTGGATTCAGACACCAGATGGACCTCCTCCGCCGCTCGGACCAGCTCGAGCATCAGCTGATACGCTTCCGGGCTTCGGATCCCGCCTGCGTAAAGAAATGCCGCCCTTATCGGGACACGGTATTTCATCAGGATCCCCGCTTCCCAGATCCCTTCGGCGACAACAAGTTTTTCGGGATTCGCCCTGGTGTTGTTCCGAATGTCCGCAACCTTCCTGACGGCGGCGGCGCTTTTGCCTGAAAAGCGGCATTTGTCGCGGCACATATCTCTTATATATTTTTCTTTGTCCTCGGCGGGAAGCTCTAAAAAAGTCATTCAAGCACCTTCCTGATCATGATCCGGGCAGCAGCGCCCATTGATGTCGATTATAGCACAAAGCCGGAAAAAGTAAACATGCCGGAAAATTCCGGCATGCATGTCGACGATCGGCATGATCGCTTCGCGCTTATTTGATTTCGATCTGGGTTTTACGGACCGGCTGCACTTCCTTTGGAACCGTGACCCGGAGAACGCCGTCCTCGAATGTCGCGTTGATGCCTTCGGATTTGATGTCCGCCAGGCGGATGGACCGCTGCATCGAGCCGAATCTTCTTTCGCGGTGGATATAATTCTCTTTCTTCTCTTCAGTCTTTTCTTCGCGCCTGACCGAGATCGTCAGAATATCCTCATTCAGCTCCAGGTTCATTTCTTCTTTTTTGACTCCTGGCAGTTCCGCTTCGATCAGATAATCGCTTTCGTTTTCCTTCACGTCGATCTTGAAGCTGTCGTGCATCAGATTCCGGGGCCATTTGTTATCGTTAAAAAAGTCGTCAATCATGTTGTAGAAGTCTTCAAATCCTCCGGGTCTGAGCATCGACCTGTTCCTGTTGAACGGTACGAGTCCTGACATAATTATCGCCTCCTTGATAAATTTAATTTTGACATTGTTAGCACTCTCACTCGTTGAGTGCTAATTTTATTTTACCCAAAATGACCCTGTTGTCAACAGGGTCGCTTTAAAAATTTTTATTAATTTGCACCATATCCGCTGGAAAATATATCGACGGTGTGGGTGGCGTCATCCCACCGAACTTCTGCGCCAAGACATTCGGAAATGAACCTCAGCGGGACCATTGTCCTGCCGTTTTTCACGACGGCGGCTGTATCCATGAAGTAGGCTTCGCCGTTGACCATGACCTTTTCCGTATCTGCTGTCATGATGATCAGATCTGAATCGTTCTCGACGATGATCGCCCTGTCCGCGTTGTTCCAGCGAACGTCGGCGCCAAGGGATTCGGATATGAAACGCACCGGCACCATGGTCCTGTCGTCGCTGTTCACATAAGGCGGAACATCGAAAGCGATCTCGGCGCCGTCGACCCGGACAGAAATCTTGAATGGGATCTTGAAAACCGTGGAAGCTTTTGGAAATGCCGCTCTGGTCCAGGTGAAATCCCGGTCGGCCATATAGGCGTCCGTCTTCAGGAAGAATGCGTCGTCATTGGTATCGTCATTGGTGGCGTCAACATGATACCAGACGCCATCCAGCCGGACGAGATTCCAGGCATGGGCTCCGGTTTCGGTCCGGCCGTCTATGATCCTCGTGCTGATGCCTGCCTTTTCAAGCATACGGTCCATCAGCAGCGAATAGCCCTGGCAGACGGCCTTGCCCCTGGCGAGAGCGTCATAGGCGGAATAATACTTCAGGCTGTAATCATAGGATACATGGTCGCAAATATAGTCGTGGACGGCCTTCAGTTTTTCATAGTCGCTCATGCCCGGCGCGATGATGCCGGCAAGGATCCGATCAGTCTCCTGGCTGACGAACGCTTCCTGTTCCGCAGTCGTCAGGTAGGAAATCTGAAAATCCATGGTCAGGGTGTCGCCGCTCTTTTCGCTGCTGAAATAGAACCTTTCCCGATTCCATTTAAGATAGTCGTCGCTGCCGTCGAAAACCGTCTTGAAGAAACTCATTGGATCAGCCATTATGACGTCGGCGTCTTCACCGACATAGACGATGGTGAAATCCGTATCTCGTGAAACCATTTCCGAATACAGCGTCTTTTTAACGTCGTCAGCCGAATAGACCGTTGAATCCGCCGCATGGACAAATTGAACGGTGAAAAGCGGAAGCGCCAGCGCTAAAAGCGTCCCTGCCATGATCCTGAATAATTTATTGAACATTTTATCGATCCTCTGTTGACTCAAACATAATTTTAATTATTATACACCAGCAGGACCCTTTTGTCAGTTCGATTTTTTAAGGTCGTAGATGTCGGTGTCCTCCGGCGACCTGATTGCGGCGGCGGTGGACAGGAATGCGCGGAATGTGTCGAGGGAAGTGTAAACCGGGATGTTTCGCTCTGCAGCAGCCCGGCGCATGATGAATCCGTCGCGGTTGAGATCGTTTCCCTTTGTCGGGGTATTGACGATCAGCTCGATGGAACCCGCTGCGATCAGTTCCATGATGTTCGGCGATTCTTCGCCGATCCTGTTGATCGGCGCCGATTTGACGCCGATGCCCGACAGCGCCAGAGTAGTGCCCCTGGTCGCATAAAAGCTGTATCCGGTCTTTTTGATCAGATCGGCCATCTCGAGCAGTTCCCGTTTGTCCGGATCCCCGATGGTCAGCAGGATCGTCGCGTCTGGCGCGGCCGGCGCATAGCCTGCGGCGATGAATCCTTTATACAAGGCCTCTTCAACAGTCTTGCCCAGTCCCAGCACCTCGCCGGTGGATTTCATTTCGGGTCCGAGGGAAATTTCGACATCCGGAAGCTTTCTGGTGGAGAAAACCGGCACTTTGACCGATATCAGTTCGGGCTCGCCGCAGAATCCCTCCGGGTACCCCATGTCCTTCAGCTTATGGCCGAGGGATACCCTGGCAGCCAGGTCGACGATGGGAACGCCGCTGACCTTGCTTACATACGGCACGGTGCGCGACGCCCTTGGATTGACTTCGATCACATACAGCTCGCCGTCGCTTTCAATGAACTGGATATTGAACATCCCTTCGATCCGCAGTCCAAGAGCGATCTTTTTCGCGTAGTCGAACAGCTTCGCCTTGATTTCCGGGCTGACGCTCTGCGACGGATAAAGCGTCATGCTGTCGCCGGAATGGACGCCGGCCCGCTCGAGATGCTCCATGATCCCCGGGATCACGATGGATTCGCCGTCCGATACAGCGTCGATCTCCAGTTCTTTCCCCTGCAGGTATTTATCGATGAGCACCGGATTGCGCTTGTCCCGTTCGAAGGCATTTTCCAGATAGAACGCAAGGTCTGCCTCGCTCTGGCATATTTCCATGCCCTGGCCCCCAAGCACATAGCTTGGACGCACGAGGACCGGGTATTTCAGGGCTGCCGCCACTTCGATGCCCTTCGCCAGATCCATCACGCCGGTGCCCTTTGGCCGCCTGATATCGAGGGATTCAAGCAAGGCGTCGAATTTTTCGCGATCCTCGGCCTGGTCGATCTGGCTGTAAGAAGCGCCGAAAATGCGGACGCCGTATTTGCTGAGGGTCCTCGCCAGCTTGATGGCGGTCTGGCCGCCGAACTGCAGCATGACGCCCAGAGGCTTTTCTTTATTGATGATGCTGAGCACGTCCTCATCCGTCAGCGGTTCGAAGTAAAGCTTGTCGGCGATGTTGAAATCCGTGCTGACCGTTTCCGGATTGTTGTTTATGATGATCGTTTCGTAGCCCAGCTTGGACAGCGCGTTGACGCAGTGGACCGAGGCGTAGTCGAACTCGATGCCCTGGCCGATCCGGATCGGTCCGGAGCCGATGACGATGATCTTGTCGCGGCCGCTGACCTCGACCTCGTCGAATTCGTCGAATGTCGAGTAGTAATAGGGGGAGACGGCTTCGAATTCGCCGGCGCAGGTATCGACCATCTTGTAGGATGGGTTGATGTCCCACTGCTCCCGCACGTTGTATACTTCTTCGGCGGTGGCATTGATCAGCCGGGCGATGCCCTTGTCCGAAAATCCCATCTTCTTGAGCTCCAGCAGATGCGCTTTGCTGATGTCCCGGATCCCCATCCTGCCGAGCTTCTTTTCCTCTTCGATGATATTCTTTATTTTATACAGGAACCATTTGTCGATACCTGTGATCTCGGCGATCTTGTCGATGCGGTAGCCTCTGCGCAGCAGCTCGGCCAGCGCGAAGATCCGCTCATCGTCAGCCTTGATCACTTTCGCCTTGAGCATCTCGACATTCATGAAATTGTATTTCTTGTTCAGCAGATTGTAGCTGTCGGTCTCAAGGGAACGGATCCCTTTCAGGAACGCCGATTCGAAATTTGATCCGATGGCCATGATCTCGCCGGTGGCCATCATTTTCGTCCCAAGGGTGCGGTTGGCGCCGGGGAATTTGTCGAACGGCCATTTGGGTATCTTGACGACCACATAGTCGAGGCTGGGCTCAAAGCAGGCATAGGTCGCTTCCGTCACGGGATTTATTATCTCATCGAGATCGTATCCCAGGGCGATCTTGGCCGCAACCTTGGCGATGGGGTAGCCCGTCGCCTTCGACGCCAGTGCGGATGAACGGCTCACCCTCGGATTGATTTCGATGACGGCATATTCAAAACTGGCCGGATGCAGCGCGAACTGCACGTTGCAGCCGCCCTTGATCCCGACGGCTTCGATGATGTTCAGCGCGGAGGTCCTGAGCATCTGGTATTCCTTGTCGGAAAGCGTCTGGCTTGGCGCGACGACGATACTGTCGCCGGTATGGATGCCGACCGGGTCGATATTTTCCATATTACAGACCGACATCCTGTTGCCCGCCGCGTCTCTCATGACCTCATATTCTACTTCCTTCCAGCCTTTGACGCTCTTTTCGAGCAGCACCTGCCGTACCGGGCTGGCCTCAAGCCCTGATTTCAAAATGGCGCGCAGGGATTCCGGGTCATCGGCGATGCCGCCGCCGGTGCCACCCAGAGTATATGCCGGCCTGACTATGACCGGGTAGCCGATCTGCTCGGCAAACTGCATTCCCTGGCTGACGTCTTCGACGATCTCGCTTTTTATGACCGGCTCGCCGATCCTGTTCATCATTTCCTTGAAGAGCTCCCGGTCTTCGCCGATCTCTATGCTTTCGGCGCTGGTGCCGATCATCCTGACGCCGTATTTTTTAAGGATCCCTTCCTTATGCAGCTGAACGGCGAGATTCAGGGCCGTCTGGCCGCCCATGCCGGCCAGCAGGCTGTCCGGCCGCTCTTTATCGATGATCATCTCAACATAATCGATGGTCAGCGGTTCCAGGTAGATCCGGTCCGCCACTTCGTGATCCGTCATGATCGTGGCGGGATTGCTGTTTACGAGAACGACTTCGATCCCCTCTTCGCGTATCGCTTTGCAGGCCTGGGTGCCGCTGTAGTCGAACTCCGCGGCTTGGCCTATAACAATGGGGCCGGATCCGATCACCAGCACTTTTTTTATATCTTTATTCAAACCCATGATATGGCACCCCTCTATACAAGTTTAAGAAATCGGTCAAACAGATAGCTGTTTTCCACCGGTCCCGGCGAAGCCTCCGGATGATACTGCACCGACATGGCCGACAGGTTTGGGTAGGAGAGGCCTTCCACCGTGCGGTCATTGAGGCTGATATGGGTCACCACCGACCCGTCCGGGATCTCCGACACATAATAGCCGTGGTTTTGCGACGTGATCGTCACACGCCCGTCGATCAGGTCCTTGACGGGATGATTGCAGCCGCGATGGCCGAATTTCAGCTTGGCCGTCTTTCCGCCAAGGGCCAGGGCCAGCAGCTGATGGCCAAGGCAGATCCCTGCGATGGGCTTCTTTCCGATCATCTCCCGGATGGCCGCGATCTCTTCCCGAAGATCCTCCGGATCCCCGGGTCCGTTGGAAAGGAATATCAGATCCGGATCCGCCGCCAGCACTTCCTGCGAAGCGGTGTTATGCGGAAAAACAGTCAGTCGGCAGTCCCTGCCTATGAAGTTGCGGATGATGTTGTTCTTGATGCCGTAGTCCATGACCGCTACATGGATTCCTTTTCCTTCCCGGACATACTTTTTCTTCACCGATACATGGCTTACGGCGTCGGCATTGCTGAATTTTTCAAGTCTTCCGGCGATCTGCTCCGGCGTCAGGCGGTGGGTCGTGACGATCCCTTTCATCGTTCCGCTGTTTCGCAGGATCTTCGTCAGTTGTCTTGTATCAATGCCCGAAAGCCCCATGATATTGTGGTTTTTCAAATAATCATCCAGTTCGAATTCTGAACGGAAATTGCTGGACAGGGCGCACAGCTCCCGGACGACAAGGCCCCTGACCTTCGGCGTCTTTGACTCCATATCTTCCAGGTTCAGGCCGTAATTTCCGATGAGCGGGTATGTCATTGTGACGATTTGCCCGAAATAGGAGGGATCCGTCAGGATCTCCTGGTATCCGGTCATGCCGGTATTGAAGACGACTTCCCCCACAGTATCCTTGATGGCGCCGAAGGCGACGCCTGAAAAAGTCATCCCGTTTTCGAGTATCAGTTTTGCTTTCATATAAGAGTTCCTCCCCGTTGTGTATTGCAGAGGCGCACAAAAAAGGACTCTACGGATGGCAAATGGGGCCACTGTAAAGTCCTGCCGTTTTCAAGGCAATGGAAACCCATTTGGTTTCCGGATATGCTTTTCATGCTTTCACCTCTTTCTGGCCTCCCGGACCAATTTAAAGCGATTCTATATCCTTTTTATCAACGATATTTTTTATATCTCAGTTATGTTACCCTAAATTAATTCTTTTGTCAACGAATTCATATCAAATTGTGTTTAATTATTCATTTTTTTGTTTATTTATTCATCCATCGACCCGTAAATCCTGAAATACGAACCGCTACCCGCATAATAAAATTGCCAACCGCCTGAAATTATATTATTATGGACATCAGAAACTCAATCTTGGTTCTGGAGGTAGATCATATGAGCAACAGGAACGCAACCTTCGCCGGCATCGAACAGGGCCCGATCAGGCCGCCCAGCGAGGCGGAAAGCCTGCTTCTCCGCGTCACAAGAAACTGTCCCTGGAACCAGTGCACGTTCTGCGGCCTTTACAAAGGCGAAACCTTCAGCGTGCGGCCTGTCGAAGACGTCCTCAGGGACATCGATTCTGTCAGATCCGTCATCGACGATCTCCAGAAAGGCGAAATACGCGACTCTTCAGCAGTCGACCGCTGGTCTTACCATACCGCCAAGGCGTGGTTTGAAAACGGCATGACGTCGGTCTTTCTGCAGGACGCCAATTCGCTGATCATCGATCCGGACGACCTGATCCGGATATTGACCGCCGTGCGGGAAAACTTTCCACAGGTCGAGCGCATCACGTCCTATGCCAGATCCCAGACCATTGCAAAAATCAGTGTCAAGGACCTTTCACGCCTCAGGGAGGCCGGACTCAACAGGATCCATATCGGCATGGAATCCGGATCCGACCTTATCCTGAAAAAAATCAAAAAAGGCGTCGACAAGGAAACGCATATAAAAGCCGGCCTGAAGGTCAAGCAGGCCGGCATCGAATTGTCTGAATACATCATGCCCGGACTCGGCGGCGTCGAATACTCCGAGGAGAACGCCATTGAGACAGCGTCCGCCCTGAACGGCATCGATCCGGATATCATCAGGATCCGGACCCTGGCCCTGCCGGACCAGACGGGGCTCGCGGCCGATATGCGCAACGGTCTTTTTTCACGCGCCGGCGACGTCCGCATCATCAGGGAAATGATCCTGCTGCTGGAGAGCCTCGACGGCATCCACAGCACAATAATCAGCGACCATATCATCAATCTGCTGCCGGAAGTTGAAGGCCGGCTGCCAGACGATAAAAAATACATGCTCTCGGTGATGAAGAATTTCCTTGCGCTGGATGATGTCGAAAAGATGATCTATATCATCGGCCGGCGGCTCGGCATCATGCGGGGGCTCCATGATCTCAACAGCGACTCCCGCCGCCGGTACGCGCTGGATTTCATCCTCCAGAACCATGTCGAGCCCAGCAACGCCGAAGCGTTCGCCGCCGAGCTGATGAAGCGCTATATCTGATCGCTGTCTGGATCAGGGTCCGGAGCAGGATTTGGTTCAGGCCTTTGAGCAGGCTGCCGATCCCGCCGGGACGGCCGGAAGAGAACGGCGATATTCGCAGCCGCAAAAACGGTCGCGACACCGGCCATGGCCGCGAAACCGGCCGCCAGTCCATAACGGTCGCCGATGGCCCCGAACAGCGGAAAAACGATGATCATGAACAGGCTGAAAACCATGCTGGAGAACGACAGAAGCGTCGCCCTCCTGTCGCTGGGGATCAGCCTGTTTATATAATCAGAGAAAATGACATACATGACGCTGTCGAAAAAACCGATAAAAGCAAATGCCGCAACAGCCGTGGAAAAGCCTGTCATACCCCACATCAGAGCCATATAGACCAGCGGCAGGCCGATCAGCAGGCCGCGCTCCCCTATGCGGCTCTCGATCTTGGGGGCCAGCAGCCCGCCGGCGGCGCCCAGCAGGCAGGAAACCGCCAGCAGGATGCCCATCGCCGATTCCCTTAGTCCGTTCTCTGAACAGTAGATCTGCATATAGAAGAATGTCGTGGTCGTAAACACGCCCAGCATGTTGATCAGCACGATCAGATAAAGCAGCCTTGAATTGCCGCGTACTGTCCTGAAGCTCTCCACATACTGATCGGCCATGCTTCTGACAAAGCATGGCTTCCGGCCTTCATGCCGCCGGCCGACGGACGTTTCCCTGAAAAACGCGGCTGCCGCGATCGACGCCGCGATGATCAGAAGCTGCCATGAAAACAGTTTTTCATAGCTCTGCAGCGCGATCCAGCCACCGGCGACCAGCGCCAGCGCCTGGGCCGTCTGGTAGATCACCTCGGTCCAGCCGTTGACTTTCATATACCGGCTTTCCTCGCCGGTCTCCAGCAGCGAATCATAGGTCAGGGCGTCGCCCGCCCCGGATTCCAGGTTCCAGCCGACGGCACAGAAGATGAACGCTATGAAGAAGTGCTCGTAGGATGTGCCGAACAGCATCAGCAGAATATAGCCGGTGTAAAGCACCCTGCCCAGGATCCGGCTCGCCTTGCGTCCAAACAAGTCGGCGACGGCCCCGGTCGGCGTCTCCATAAAAAACGACACGAAGTGGAACAGCCCTTCCAGGATGCCGAGCTGGACGAGACTGATCCCTTTCGAAGCGAGGTAGATCATCCAGAAGCCCTGGGTGATATTAAGACTGTTGAAAAATGAAAATATATAGCCGACCTTTATATTGCGTTTGTAAAATTTGATAGCTGAATGTTCCATGATTTATCTCCTTGATAACTGCAAATAAAAAAGACCCCGGAGCAAATCCGGGAGTCTCTGAATACTCCTGATCCGATCCTGTTTACAGCGCATATCCCTGAAAAAGGGCAGACTTCTCCCGTAAACAGCGAATTTTAGTGTATTATGTTAAATTTGCATACCATCCATTTCATGTCCATTTTTGCCTGCTTCCTCGCCGGCCATTGAGCCGCGCCGCGTATCCGTAGATATTTTAACAAAAGCGCCTCTTAAAGGCAACTGGTTTTTCAAGTTTCAATGCGTTCATTTCTGAAGCGTCAGCAGATCCTCGCATTTGTCGCTCATGAATTTATAGGAATCCTGGACGCCCTGATTATAGAACTCCCCGGCCAATTCTTCAATTATAAAATCCAGCATAAGGCCGGCGGCCAGATTGCCGAGTTCTTCGTCCCGCTCCTTATCGAAATAATTCTGGATCGCTTCGACCATTTCATGCCGCCGTTCCCTGGTCAAGCTGATATTGTTTTTGTTTTTCATTCATCGACATCCTTTCTTACTCCGCCGCCTTGAAATTGTAGACCGGCTTCAGCCGCTCGATTATTTCAGCCGTTGCTCCGATGTTCGCGATGATCTCGCCGATCGGTTTGTATGCCATCGGAATCTCGTCTATGGTGTCGCGATTCGCAGTCGTCGTGTAAATGCCCTCCATGGACTTTTCAAACTGCTGCATCGTGAACGATTTTTTCGCCTGCTTCCTGCTCATCAGGCGGCCGGCGCCATGGGGCGCCGAATAATTCCAATCCTCGTTGCCCCGTCCGATGCAAATCAGGCTGCCGTCCCTCATGTTTACCGGGATCAGCAGTTTTTCGCCTTTCAGGGCCGATACGGCCCCCTTCCGGAGAATCATCCTGTCCGTATCGATATAATTGTGGATCGTCGTGAACTGCTCTACGACGTCGAGTCCCAGGGAATCCGTTATCTCGCTGATCATGGCTTTCCTGTTCAAATCGGCGAAGCGCTGGACGATTTTCATATCGTGGATGTAATCGTCAAAAAGATCGCCAGACAGATAGGCCAGCGCTTTCGGCGCTGCGATCCCCCGGGCCGCCAGATCCTTCGCCGCCATATTCTGGTACAGAGTGGCGGTTTCCAGACCCAGATGCCTGCTGCCGGAATGGACGACGATATAGAGATAGCCATTGCTGTCCCTGTCTGCTTCGATGAAGTGGTTTCCGCCGCCCAGGGTGCCGATGCTCCTTCGCGCTCTGGAAAGATCCACTTTGGCTCTGCATCGGAGCTGTTCCAGGTCGATTTCATTATTGAAAGGATGGATCTTGTCCCTGATCCTGAAGCCGCTGGGGATCTTCATGCAAATCAGCGCATCCAGCCTGACCGGATCGAAATTCTTGTCCCGGACCCGGACCACCTCCATGCCGCAGCCGATATCGACGCCCACCATGTTGGGCACGACCTTGTCGGTTATCGTCATCGTCGTCCCAATCGTGCAGCCGGCGCCCAGATGGACATCCGGCATGATGCGGATGCGGCTGCCTTTCACAAAAGGCTGGTCGCACAAGAGCTGCAGCTGATTTTTAGCCTCGTCTTCGACCTTGTCGGCATAAACGATCGCCGTATTGAATTTTCCGTTGATTTCGATCATCGGTCATCACCCGCTTTTCATCTGACCCTCATGGCTCTGGTGGCGTTGAGTATCGCGAGGACGGCGACGCCGACGTCCGCGAAGACCGCCTCCCACATCGTCGCCATGCCGACGGCTCCCAGCGCCAGAACGACGGCCTTGACGCCCAGCGCCAGCACGATGTTCTGCATCACGATCACGCGTGTCCTTCTGGCGATCCTGATCGCCTGGCCGATCCTGGACGGTTCGTCGGTCATCAGCACGATGTCCGCCGCTTCGATAGCCGCATCCGAGCCGATGCCGCCCATGGCGATGCCGATATCCGCCCTGGCAAGGACCGGCGCGTCATTTATGCCGTCGCCGACAAACACCGTCCTGCCTTTTGCCGGTCCCGCGCCGATGATGCTCTCAAGCGCTTCCACTTTCTGGTGCGGAAGAAGCTCCGCGCGGATCTCGCCGATCCCCAGCTCGCGGCCGATCGCGGCGCCGGTCTCCCGGTTGTCTCCTGTGAGCATGACGATCCTGTCGATGCCCATGGCCCGGAGATCCGCCACTGCTTCCCCGCTGTCTTTCTTTATTATATCAGATATTACGATGACACCGGCGTATTTTCCATCGATGGCGATATAAACCAGCGTTCCCTGCCGTTCCAAATCGGGGATCGCGATCCCTCCCCGCCGCATCAGGCCGGCATTTCCGGCAAGGATCGCCCTGCCTCCCGCGACAGCTTTATTGCCCATGCCGGCGATCTGCTCGAAGGAATCCGTTTCCGCTTTCGGCACATTAGTGCCGGCGGCGTTTCGGATCGACACCGCTATCGGGTGATCGGAGAAGCTTTCTGCCGCAGCCGCGAAGCCCAACAGCTCCTGCTCCGTCATCGGCTCTTCGGGGTGGATGCCGGCCACCTCAAAGACGCCTTTAGTCAGTGTCCCGGTCTTATCAAATACGACCGTGTCGACCTTCGCCAGAGCTTCCAGATAATTGCCGCCCTTCACGAGTATGCCGCTGCGCGATGCGCCGCCTATTCCGCCAAAAAAGCTGAGAGGTATGGATATCACCAGGGCGCAGGGGCATGACACCACCAGGAAGATCAGCGCTCGATACACCCATTCGCTGAAAGTGGCGCCCGGGACCGCCAGCGGAGGGATGATCGCCAGCGCCAGGGCCGTAAAGACAACAGCCGGGGTGTAATATCTGGCGAATTTTGTAATAAAGGCTTCGGTGGGCGCCTTCTGCGACGACGCATTCTGCACAAGATCAAGGATCCTGGCGACGGTCGATTCGGCGTACGGCTTCGCCACTTCGATCAGCAGCGGTCCGGACAAATTAATGCTTCCTGATAGGATCTCATTGCCTGCCGCCATATCGCGGGGAAGCGATTCGCCGGTCAGCGCCGACAGATCCACCGATGAAGCGCCTTCGACCACTATGCCGTCCAGCGGGACCCGTTCGCCGGGCTTCACCAGGAGGACATCCCCCACCAACGCAGCTTCTGGCGATATCTGCCTGTATCCGTCCGCCGTCTTGAGATTGACGCAGTCGGGACGGATCGCAAGCAGCGACGAGATGGATTTCCTGGACTTGTTTACCGCCGCCTCTTCGAAAAGCTCGCCGATCCTGTAGAAAATCATCACGGCGGCGCCTTCGGGAAATTCGCCTACGGCGAAAGCGCCGAGGGTGGCGGCGCCCATCAGGAAATTCTCGTCGAATACCTGGCCTCTGGCAATATTTGACGCCGCATGATACAGCACTTCGCCGCCGGCTATTATATAAGAGGCCGCGAACAGGATCCCCGCGCCCCATGCGGGCAATGGCGCAAGCTGGGCCGCGATGAAGAGCAGGATGCTGGCAGCGAGCTGCCAAAGCTCGGTTTTATCAAAATGATGCGCCAGTTCATGGCCGTCTTTGCTGCGATGCTCCTGTACGGAACTCTCCGGTGCATTGCATTCGAATGCCTGATCATGTCCTTGGCCCTTCAGCCATAGCGTCTCGACGCCGGGTTCGATCCTCCTGACAACTGTTGAAACCATCTCCAGCATCGCCTCAGGTCCTGTGCCGCCTGACAGCTGCACAGTAAGGCTCTGCGCGATGAAATCCATTTGGGCCGTCTCGACGCCGGGCAAACGACGGACTTCGCGTTCGATCCTGTCGGCGCAGCTGGCGCAGCAGAGGCCCGGAAGTCCTATCTTCATCGGCTCCGCATCAGGTAGCCGGCATGCGCCGATGTCTTCATTTTTGTATTTATCGTTCATATCATTCATCTGTTCCATCTGATCCTTCTCCCTGTCATTCGTTGATATGTGTCAATCCCTGGTCGATGATCTGCCGGATATGCTCGTCGTCAAGAGAATAGAAAACGGTCCTGCCGTCCCTTCTGCTCCTGACCAGCCTCGACTGCTTCAGGACCCTCAACTGATGGGAGATCGCCGAATGGGTCATATTCAAAAGCGCCGCGATATCGCAGACGCACATCTCCGAAGCGTCCAGAGCCCACAGGATCTTGATTCGGGTGCTGTCCCCGAAAACTTTGAAAAGCTCTGCAAGATCGTAAAGCGTCTCTTCTTTCGGCATCTTTTCCCTGACACTTTGCACCACTTCTTCGTGGATCATATTGCAGTCGCATTTTTCTATTTCAGCATCCCGGAATCCCATATGGCCCCTCCTCAATTAACTGCCCGCAAAAATCGCGCTCATTGTAATATGTTTATATGAATATATGTTCATATATTCAATTTTATTATACCTTCATTTCGAAGATTGTCAACGGGTGCTGAGATTTTATGAACTGAAGATTTGCAAGACGGATAAGGTTCAATCCACATCCTGAATGATGGCATCCAGTGATTCTTCCAGCTGATGCGGGTCGGCGATCAGTTTTTTCATGAGTTTGAATGAATTGGAAAAATAGATCCCGTCACAGATGCGCTCATCAAGGACATAGCCGATCTCGCAGCATTTCCTGACGACTGGCGCGCCGTCCTCCGCCAGCACGAGTTTCCTGTTCTTGCCCAGCGCCGCGAAAACCCCCGTCGTACCGAAATCATAAAGATGATGGTAGACGTAGTCGAGATTGATGGATTTCAGATAAGTGAAGAACATCGTCGTGTGAAACGGGCTGGCCTCGACGATGGATTTTGGCAGCAGATTCCGGCGATCAAGCCATTTCAACGTCGCGACGAGCGTCTGAACGATGACCGTCGGAAGCGACATGATGGCGGCGGCGATGCGGTCGGCACTGTTTTTGGCTCCCTGGGCCAGGCTTTCATTAATGATGCGGTCGACTGCAGCCGCTATTTCGAAAATGTTTTCCTTTCCGGTGAATTCGAATTTTACGGAGGTCTCTTCCCCATCATCCTGAAGGGATCGCTTGACAGCCAGCGATATCCAGATCCTGTTGCGGGCGTAAAGCCGACCGTTGATGACGAATCGGTTCAATTGCGGCCTGAGGGCGATAAGTCGCACAAAAACAGCGATAAAAAAATGGAGATAGGTGATATCGAATCCCTGCTCCCTTTTCTCCTTAATATATGCATCAATGGTTTCCGTGATTATTATCTGTTTGCTGAAGATCTGGGCGTCGCTGCGCCTCGTCATGATAAATGGGATCAGCTTGTTGAAGGGGCTTATCGATTTCAGCAGCCTGCCATCGTGTCTGTTCATTGCGCCTGAGCCGTATCGATCGATCCGGCATGCTCCTTTCCCGCGATAATCAACATCTTTAATTTCAGTATATGATATATCTGCGTTTCTAGCAATAAGGCAAAACCGATGTGCCGGAATCTGCTCATTATGAAGACATTCACTAGTCTGTCGAAATTGTGTATACAGTATAATGTATATATTGCTTTTCGGCGCGAATTTCCGTTAATTCAGTATTCACCCGTAAAATTATATATGCTATAATGAGTAAAATTGTCGAAATAAATCATTGACAAGCAATCAAAATATCAGCGTTCATCAGTTCATTACTGGATCTCACGTAACAGCTAAAAGGATAGGTGCCTGAATGACCTCAGTACCGCACAGCGACCACGTATTATATCCACAGATGAATATCCGCTATCCGGAAATCACCAAAGGCGAAGGCGTCTTTCTTTTCGACAGCGAAGGCAAACGTTATATCGACGCCGCCGGCGGTCCAGTCCTCTGCAGTCTCGGCTACGGCCTTGGCGAAATGGGCGATGTCCTTCGCCATCAAAGCAGCAAAATCAACTTTTCATATAGAATGTACAGCACGACATCGGAAATCATCGACGCCTGCAGCAAAATAAGCGGCATATCCGGCGATGCGATCGAAAAGACGATGATCGTCTGCGGCGGCACCGAAGCAGTCGAAATGGCTGCAAAAGTGGCGCGCACCTATCATATCGACAACGGAAATCCACAAAAATACAAAGTCATCGGAAGATGGATCAGTTATCACGGCATGTCGAACAGCACCCTGTCCTGGGGCGGACACCTGGGACGGCGCAAGCTTTGGCAGCCTTTTCTTTTTGAGCACGGACACATCCCCCCGGCTTACTGCTACCGCTGCTGGTTCGGAAAAACGCCAGACTGCTGCGGCCTCGAATGCGCCTGCGCCCTGGAGCGCGAGATCCAGGTCCAGGGGCCCGAAACAGTATCGGCTTTCATTGCAGAGCCTTATTCGGGCAACTCCCTATGCGGAGCCCATCCGGAAAGAGCCGGCTACTTCCAGAAAATACGCGAAATATGCGACAAATACGATGTGCTGATGATCATGGATGAAGTCATGACCGGCGTCGGAAGGACCGGCGACTGGTTCGCCTATCAGGGCTACGGCGTCAAGCCAGATATCGTGACCATGGGCAAGGCGCTCGGCGGCGGCTATTTCCCCGTCGGCGGAATCGGTTGCTCAAAAAGGATCAGCGACGTCATCGAAAGCCATTCGGCGGCCTTCGCTCCGGGATTTTCCTGGGCCGGAAATCCGATGGCCGGCGCCGTAATATCCGCAACGATCGCTTATAAGATCCGAAACTCCCTGCTGGACAATGTGAATGCCATGGGAGACCGCCTGATGGCAAGGCTTCGCGAACTGGCGGACAGGCACCCGACGATGGGCGACGTGCGCGGCAAAGGGCTGCTTATCGGCATCGAATTCGTAAAAGACAAAGATACGAAGGCCTGCTTCGATCCTGCCCTTCAATACCAGGCGCTTCTTGTGGACGAATGCCGCGAAAAAGGCATGTTTATACAAAGCGGCAACTGCAATGTGGACGGGACCGGCGGCGATATGCTCCTGCTCGGCCCGGCGTTCATCATCACAGCGGCGGAGATCGACGAGATCATCGACAAACTGGATGAAGCTGTTTCTGCAGTTGAAAAAAGGGCGACCTGACAATTGAATCATAAACGTTGAGAAGACTGAATATTATGAATTGCGCAAAATGTAATTGCGTTTGAAATATGCCGGGTGTAAAATAAATTTATAAATATTCATGTCTGATAAAAATTAAATAGTACGGCCAAATTCAAGAGATTCCTGCCCGACCAACTTTGATAAATCACTTAGTTGATTTATATAGCAATTCATTAAATCATTGCATGACAAGGAGGAGGTACTATGAATCTAAAAAAAGCCATTGCGTTCTTACTGGTATTCGCGCTGGTGCTGACAACCTTCGCAGGCTGCGGCGGCGGAGCAAAGACCGAAGGCGAAGGTGAAGGCGAAGGATCGGGAGAACCGATCGTCCTCAGGCTCGCTTCCGATGCTCCACTCGAACACATCGCGACCGGACTGAACAACGAAGCTTGTGACCTGGTAAAGGAAAAGACCGAAGGAAGAGTCGAAATCGAATACTTCCCAGGCAGCCAGCTTGGCGGCTATGAATCGGTTTATGAAGAAATCGTCAGAGGCACCATCGACATGGCCCAGATCACCATTCCTGACGCGCTTGATCCGAGACTGGGCGCAGCTTATGTACCGTACTATGCAAAGAGCTTTGACGAAGCCAAAGTTCTTTTCGCACCGGATTCCTATCTCTGCAAAACCATTGGGGATATCACGGCCGAACAGGGCGTCAAATTCCTCGGTATCGTCCTTGAAGGCTTTATCGGAATGGCTTTTGTAACTGAACCGACTGACATGTTCACGCCGGGAACCAACAAGAAAGTCAAGACCAGAAGCCCGGCCATGATCACCTTCCGTATCGCGCAGGAAGATCTTGGCTTCAATCCGATCACTGTTCCATACGCTGAAGTTCCAACCGCGATCCAGACCAAGGTCGTTGACGGATGGGTAGGCGGAACACCGAACATCAATTACGCCTGGATCGGCGAAATAATCAATTTCATGTATGTCAACTATATCCATGCTGAAGCCACCAGCTATGTCATCAGCCAGAAGACTCTCGACAAGCTGAGCCCGGAAGATGCGCAGACCGTTATCGACGTTTTCCAGGGACAGAGCGCCAAGAGCTTCACCCTTGCCCAGGAAAACGAACAGAACTACAAGAAAAAGCTGGCTGACGATTATGGCGTGAAGGTCGTAGAATTCACTCCTGAACAGATCGACGCCTATGCGAACTTTGTCCGTGAAAACAGCTGGCCGAAAATGGAAGAGCTCCTGACCAAGGAACTCATGGACGGCATGAGAGCTGAAGCTGAAAAATACGAATCCGCTCAATAACAGGACCTGAGATTTTCAGCAAATCAAAATAAAGTCAAAGGGAAGGCCGAATCCTTCCCTTTGACTGTGTCAGGCAAGAAAGGAGGCTAATCTAGTGTACAAAAGCGCAATCGAAAAGACAGCATTTTGGAAAGCTTTCGAGCGTTTCCTGCGCGGCGGTCTCATACTATTTGCGATACTGGTCACCTGCATTACATTCGCAGCTGTGATAACCAGACAGCTCAACATCAATTTTCTCGGTTATGAGGAGATCCTGATCATTTGCGCCTTCTGGCTATATATGTTCGGCACGGCCCACGGCAGCTTCGAACAGAGCCATATCACCGCGGATATCGTGGTCGTGATGATGCCGGAATCCCGTTTAAAATCGACCATAGCAATATTAAGAAATACTCTTACGGTAATCCTGAGTATAATATTCTTGGGTTGGGCATGGCAGCTCTTCATCTATACGATCGAAATGGGCAACAAGACCCCGGTCTGGAGGATCCCGATGACAGTATCGCAGAGCTCCCTGCTGTTTGGCCTTGCATGTACCGCATTCTTCTTCTCAATATATCTGTATGACGAATGGCGTACTTACATAGGCAAATATATTAAAAAGACAATCCCTATCACCCCATCGGACGATAGCGGAAAGGAGGTATGACCATATGCTGATCGGAATAGCAGTACTCGTTCTTATAGTTGTTTTAATGCTGGGCGTCCCCATCCCCTTCGCGTTCTTCGCTTCCTCGCTTGTTGTCGTTGTTGGCGGAGGATATGATTATACCTTCCTGCTTCCCTATGGCTTCACCAAGGTCAGCTCCCTGATCCTGGTCGCCATCCCGCTGTTCATACTGGCCGGCAATTTGATGGAAAAAAGCGGCATCGGCACAGCCCTTGTCAATTTCGTCGAAATGTTCATTGGCCGCTTAAAAGGCGGTCTGGGCGCCGTCATGGTCATCTCCTGCGCGCTGTTCGGCGCCATCTCCGGCAGCGGCTTTGCGACCCTGACCTGTATCGGCACGATCATGCTGCCGAGGATGTATGCGGCCGGATATCCCCGCGGCATATCCTCTGCCCTGATTTCCAGCGCTTCACTGCTGGGGCTGCTGATCCCGCCGAGCCTGAACATGATCGTTTACGGTTTTATAGGAGGCGTTTCCGTCCTGGCATGCTTCCTGTCCACCGTTATCCCTGGAATCATCCTCGTAATCCTGCTGAGCGCAACCAATTTTTGGCTGCTCCGCAAAAATACGACAATAAAGCTGCAGGATAAGATGGAGCCGGCGGTATGGGGCAAAACCCTGGTAAAAAGAACCGGCCAGGCTATACCAGCCATGATCGCTCCGGTCATCATCCTAGGAGGTATCTACGGCGGATTCCTGACGCCGACCGAAGCCGCAGCTGTGTCTGTAATCTACACGATACCAGTTGGTATCTGGTTCTATAAAGGCCTGAACGGCAAGACATTCAAGGAGAGCCTGGTCATCGCCAGCACCACCGCCGGCGTCATCATGATCATGCTGCTTTCGGTTATGATGCTCTCGAGGCTTTATGTCATGGAAGATGTGCCAAAGATGATACTGGATGCGATGACATCGATCACCGACACGACCTGGGTGCTGATCCTGATGGTCAACCTGTTCCTGATCATCATCGGTATGCTGATGGACGACACCAGCGCCATCCTGCTCTGTACACCGATCCTGCTGCCGGTAGCTGTTCAGCTCGGCATCGATCCGGTCCATTTCGCGGCGATCCTCGGCGTCAACCTGGGACTCGGCTGCGTCACGCCGCCGACTGCCCCGTTCCTCTATCTGGGTTCGAGGATAGGCAACGCGCCGATCAACGAGATGATGGGGCCGACGATGTGGTTCATTGTTTTCGCATGGCTCCCGACGCTTGCCGTCACTACATATATCCCGGGCCTTGCGATGTGGCTGCCGAGACTGTTCGGATTCGCCTAAGAACTGTGCCTGGAACCATATTTCACATACTACATCAAAATCAGGAAGACCGGAACACGTTCCGGTCTTCTTATCTTCTTATCTTCTTATTTATCTTCTTCTCTTATTCTCTTATTTTGCCTTTTGACATTCTGATCCTTTACAGATCGGCAGATTGATCTTCAGGCCTCGATATCTTCTGCCCCCGTTCCGATCCCGTCAGCCCCGTCCGATCGATGCAGCAGCAGCACCGCCGCAATGACCAATGCTACGCCGACGAGCTGCAGCATATTCATCTGTTCGCCCAGCGCAAAATACGCAAGGATGATCGTTAAAGGCAGCTCGCTGCAGGACACGATGGAAGCCTTGTCCGCGCCGATCCAGGCGATGCCGCGATAAATCAGCAGCACCGGCAGGATGCCGGAAACGACGGACAGCATGATCAGGTAAAGGACGAGCTCAACATCCACAGCCGGCGGCGAGGCGACGATCGACGGCATGAGGATCAGCCCTTCAGTCATCGCAGCCAGGGACGTGTAGAAACAAATGACTGCCGGCGGCACGCTGGAGAGCTTCAGATCGGCATAAGTATTGTAGAAGGCATAACAGATGCTCGAGAGCAGCCCGAAAACCACGCCGGCGGCGGAAAGCCCGGCTAATCCGATATTCAGAACATCAAGGACCAGCAGACTGCCGGCGAAAGCGATGCCAAGAGCCCATTTGCCTATCCTGGTGATGGCCCTGATGCCGCTGGCCATGAAAAAGACATTGACGAAAACCGGATACGTGAAAAGAAGCATCGATGCGATCCCCACATTGATCCGGTCGAGAGCCAGATAATAAAGGATCGTCGTTCCACCGGTGCCGATCAGCCCCTGGATCACCATATGGACAAGATCCCTGCGGGGCACCCTGAGACTGCGCGGCCTGGCTGCGGCGAGCCAGGCGCCCGACAGTGCCGCCATCAGCGCGTATTGATATACGAGCAGTTCGAACGGTCCAATGCCCGTCTGCATCGCAAGTTTGCCGAAGATCCCGATCATTGCGAAAAGGATCGACGCTGTGATGATGAAAATATAGCCTTTATTCTTATTTGACAATTTATTCCGGCCTTTCGAGCAGGCTGCTGTATCTTTCAAGATCCTCCCTGCTGAAGCAGGCGAGGATCACTTTGTCTATATCATTATTAGCGCTTAGAAAATCCCTTATTTCACTTAAAGCGATCCTGGCTGCCCTGTCCTTTGGAAAACCGTAGACGCCAGTGCTGATCGCGGGGAACGCGATGCTCCGGATGCCGTTTTCGACAGCTGTCTGCAGCGATCGCCGGTAGCATGAAGCCAGCAGCGCATCTTCGTTGCTGCCGCCGCCATGCCAGACGGGGCCGACGGTGTGGATCACCCATCCAGCCGGCAGATCGTAACCCTTTGTTATTTTGGCGTCTCCGGTGTCGCAGCCGCCCAGTGTCCGGCATTCTTCCAGCAATCGATGGCCTGCGGCCCGGTGGATGGCTCCGTCGACTCCTCCTCCGCCAAGCAGGCTGTTGTTTGCCGCATTGACGATGGCGTCGACGTCCAGTTTCGTGATATCGCCGAGAATGACCTCTATCCTGTCATCAGCGTTCATCGGTATCCCTCCTTTCGGGATTTCAATATTCAAACTCCGGCGCCTGATGGTCCGGAAAGCGCTTGCACACGTTCAAGGCGGCGCAGCTTGCGCAGGGTCTGGAGATCTTGTCCGCTTTATACAGCAGTTCGCCAAGCGTCGACCTTTCTTCACCGTTTCTGTGGCCCAGGATCGCCAGCTTCACTTTGGTCTTTTCATCATCGTCATATCCGCAGGCTTCCAGAATGGGGCCAGCGAGCTCTGCGCCGGCCTCGGCATGGTCGCAGCCTGTTTCGTACTCCTGCCATCGTCCTATATCGTGCAGAAGTCCTGCCGCATATACAACGTCCCTGGCCTCACCATACCCGCCCTCAAGGGACAGGATCCAGGCTACGCGGCATACGTCCAGCATATGCGCCAGGTCATGGCGGCAAAATATCCGGTCGGCCTCAAGGGTCGCGATCCGGCGTAGATATTCTGCGAAGCCGCTGTTTGCCAATATGCAGTCGATCCGCTTCATGCTTCTCCTTCCTTTCCCGGCAGGCGGCGAACGCCCTGCGTTTCCATGGCGGCTGGAAGCTTGCTGATCAAGTTTCCCCGGATCTTCAGCATCGGTTCGATTTCGAGCAGCGGAACCAGCACGAAAGCTCTCTGAAGCATCTTCGGGTGCGGTATCTCAAGCCGTTCCGATTTATAAGCAATATCATCGTAAAGCAATATGTCGATATCGATGACGCGCGGACCATAGCGGATCGTCTTTATCCGCTTCATACCCATTTCAATGGATTGCGTGAATGACAGCAGCTCCTCCGGCGCAAGATCCGTTCTGCCCCTGACTGCCAGATTGATGAACGGGTCCTGATCCGTATAGTCGACAGGATCGGTTTCATAATATGAAGAGACTCGATCGACAACGATCCCGGTCCTCAGATGATCAAGGGCAAGGGCAAGATTGGCCATCCTGTCGCCGATATTGCTGCCAAGACTCAGATATATATCGTGCATCCGGCTACTCTCTTTCGCGTTCAAGCCTTACAGCCACGTAATCGAAAACTCCTTCCAGCGGCGCTCCCGGCTTTCTTATTTCCACCGTGACGGTCCTGACAGCCTGATGGCTGTCGAATATGGCTCCGGAGATCCGCTCCGCCAGCGCTTCGATCAGTCTGTAGCGCTCCTTCGTCATGATGTCGCCGATCAGGCGAAACACCTCGCCGTAGTCGACAGTGCTCGACAGATCGTCGCTCATGCCGGCTTTGCGCAGATCAAGGCCGATTTCCATATCGATGAAGAATTGCTGGCCCAGCCGCTGCTCTTCCTCTAAAAAGCCGTGATAACCATAAAACGATAGATTTTTCAGAATGATCCTGTCCATTGCATCACCTCATTATCGCGTCCGTCACCCTGGCGGCCCGCATATTCTCCATAACATCATGCACCCGAACGATATCGACGCCCTGCATGATGCCCATGACCGTCGTTGCGATCGTGCCTTCGACCCTCTCCTTCGGCGGAAGGTCCAGGATCCTGCCGATCATCGATTTTCTCGACGTCCCAAGCAGCACCGGATAGCCAAGGGCTTTGACCCGGCCAAGGCTGCGCATCACGACCATGTTCTGCTCCGGCGTTTTGCCGAAGCCGATCCCCGGATCCAGAACGATATTCTCATCGGGTATGCCCGCATCATGGGCGATCCGGATCGATTCGGCCAGAAAGCCGACGATGCTGTCCATCATGTCGCCGCTGTATTCATGACCCGACTGATTGTGCATGATGATGACCGGCGCGCCGCTGCGGGCTGCCAGCTCCGCCATATGTCCCTCGCCCTGCAATCCCCAGATGTCATTGATCATATGGATGCCGCTGCGGATCCCCTCTTCGGCTACCTCAGGCCTGGTCGTATCAAGTGACAATACGGCGTCTGTCTCCGTTGAAAGCCTTCTGATGACCGGGATCACCCGGGAGAGTTCCTCGTCGGCCGTGATCCGGGTATGTCCGGGACGGGATGATTCGCCGCCGATGTCGATGATATCGGCTCCCTGGGCGATCATTTCCCGCGCCCTTGCCACCGCCCGGCCGACAGAGATGAAATCCCCGCCATCCGAGAAGGAGTCGGGCGTTATATTGAGAATGCCCATTATGTACGTCCGGGCTCCCCAGACGAACTCATGTCCGGCCACTTTCGTGATCCGGCGCGCCGCCTGGACGACGCCGGCGCTCCCTGCATTATTTGCAATATCCGTCATGCGCCCCCCCTTATTTGCCGCTGTTGATCATGGACATGACTTCAGCACGAGCTTTCGCATCAGTGGCGAAAATGCCGCGCACCGCCGATGTGACGGTCTTGGAACCCGGCTTATTGACCCCGCGCATCGTCATGCACATATGCTCGGCCTCGATCACGACGATCACGCCGTATGGATTCAACTTTGCCATTACCGCCTCCGCGACGGTGGCCGTCAGCCTTTCCTGCAGCTGCGGCCGCTTGGCTGCGGTTTCAACGACCCTCGCCAGCTTGCTGAGTCCGGTCAGTCTGCCGTTCTTGGGCAGGTATCCCACATGGGCCTTGCCGAAAAACGGCACCAGATGATGCTCGCATACCGAATAAAACGGGATGTCCTTGACCAAAACGAGTTCCTCGTACTTCTCCTGCTGGAAATAAATTTGGAGATGCTCCCCCGGATCCTTGCCGAGTCCGGAAAAGATCTCTTCATACATGTCGGCGATCCGCTTCGGCGTGCCGGCCAGACCCTCTCTGTCCGGATCCTCGCCCACGGCCAGCAGGATCTCCCGGACCGCGTTCCTGATTCTTTCCTTGTCCATTGTCATACCTCTCATATTTCAACATGGTGCGCTTCATAATGAATTTCATTGAACAAGCGTTCATTTATAAATCCTTCAGTGATTTTAAGGCTTGTCCTGCGTCTGTAATCGCTGCCGGAACGCTGATCGTCGATCGGCGCCAGCATACTGGCTATAATATCTTTGGCTTGTCCTGCCACATCCGGGACATCCTGCCGGACGACACTTTTCAGGATCTCCTCCGCCTCGCGGCTTCTAAGCACCGTTGGCCCAACGGCGCCGAAGGCCATCCTGACGTCGCGGACCCGGATATCGCTGACATCGTAAGCTGCATAGAACGACAGCTTCGATAGGCAGTTTGCCTTGCGGGGACCGACTTTTCTGTAGTAAACGCCACTGACCGGTATGATCGGGATATCGATTTCCAGGACCAGTTCATCCGGCCTGAGCGCCGTCATGCCAGGACCTTTGATGAAATCGCCGATGGCGACCTGCCGGACACCGGACGCAGATCCCAGCAGCAGCGCCGCATCCAGCGCATACAGCATCGGCAGCGTGTCCGCGGCCGGCGAAGCGTTGCAGATGTTCCCGCCGATCGTCGCGATATTGCGTATTGAAGGCGATGCCATCTGCCGCAGCGGGAGCGCCACTTGCTCCGGGATATGGGCGGATCCGATGATCGCGTTCAAAGTGCATCCGGAACCTATTTTCAGCGTTTCTCCATCGGACTCGATGCGTTGGAGCTCCTTCAGATGCCCTGTGAAAATGACCGGACCTTCAAACTCCGGCACCAGTCCGCTCCAGCGCTGGTGCCGGACCAGCAGGTCGCTGCCACCGGCAAATATAACGGACTTTCCGCATTGAGACAGCCATCTGAGCGCCTGCTCAAGGCTTAAAGGCCGGTAGGTCTTTTCCATAGCCCTCTTCCCTCCTTTGCCGCGATCTGCACCGCTTCGACGATCATGTTATAGCCTGTGCATCTACAGAGATTGCCGGACAGGCCTTCCCGTATGGCAGCTTCGTCCGGCTCCGGATCCTGAGCCAGAAGCGACTCCGCCGCAAGGATCATCCCCGGCGTGCAGAAACCGCACTGGACGCTGCCTGCTTGTGCGAAACTATCCTTAAGCACATTGAACCGGTCTGTTTTACTGTAACCTTCTATCGTCGTGACGTCCCTGCCCTGTACCATACCGGCTGGGATCAGGCACGAATTCGCAATGCGGCCGTCCAGCAGCACCATGCAGGCGCCGCATTCGCCTTCCCCGCAGCCTTCCTTTGTCCCCGTCAGGCCGAGATCGTCCCGAAGAACATCGATCAGGCGCTTCATTGGCTCCACGACGAGCGTTGTTTTCTCATTATTTAGCACGAATTCAACAGTGATCATCCGCCCATCACCTCCGTCAGATATTCCGGCGTCGCCGGCAGACGTCTGATTTCACAGCCCGTCGCCTGCTGCAGCGCCAGCGTCACAGCGGGCGCCGCCCCGACGAACGACAGCTCGCCAAGTCCCCGCGCGCCGAAAGGCCCGTCCGGGAAAGGATTGAGGACCAGGTCGCTGACGATCCTGGGATAATCGACTGCCGTCGGGATGATATAATCAGTCAGATTGCTTTGCTGAAGCCTGCCACCCCTGGCATTCATGACCTCCATATGGCTGTAGCCCAGCGCCTGGACGATGCCGCCCTCGATCTGGCCTCTTGCGAGCCTTTCATCGATGGGCACACCGATGTCGTAAACCGCCCAGAAGCCCAGCACGGTCACTTCGTTCGTCGCCGGATCCACCTCCACCTCGGCGACATTTGCGCCCCAGGAATATTCGGGATACGCATTGCCTTCAAATTTATCGTTGTCCCATCTCAGATAGGAAGGATACCCATATTCCAGATCGATGTCGAAGGACTCCTCCTGCCATCTCAGTTTCATCAGCGCTGAAGCATCATACAGGAGTTTGCCGACGATCATCACCGTGCGTGAAGCGACTGTCGGCCCTGAATCCGGGCAGACAGCCGTATCGGGAAATTTGCAGACCACATCGTCCGTCGGGATATCCAGCACGCCGGCGACGATCTTTCGCAGGGCCGTGAAAGATCCCTGCCCGAATTCCGTGCTTGAGACGAAAATCTGCACTTTGCCATCGGCGTATTTGCGCAGACGGACTTTGGGCCTGAGGATCCCGTGCTCGCCGTCTCCGGTGAATCCGCAGCCATGGTAAAACATCGAGCAGCCGATCCCGCGGAACTTGCTGTTCTTAGCCAGCCGTCCCTGATCTTCCTGATATTTCGATCTTTTTTCCTTATATCCGGACAGGCTGTCGATTTTATCGGCAATTTCGTCAAGCTTGATGTCGAAATTGAAAACGCCGCCAGTTGCCGACGTGTCTCCTATATGGTAAAAGTGGGCCCTCTTTAACTCGAGAGAATCCACACCCAGCCGAGAAGCGATATTTTCCATATGCATCTCCATGGCCCACAGCGCCTGGGCGGCGCCGAATCCCCTGAATGCGCCGGTCGGGACGTTGTTGGTCGCATATGCGGTCCCATGGACTTTGAGATTATCGATGTTATAAACGTTTCCGACGGAAAAAAGCAATCTTTGAAGCACGACGCCGGACAGGCCCGAATAGGCGCCGGCATCTGTCTTTACGTCGATTTCACGGCCAGCGATCCTGCCCTTCCCATCGATGCAGCTTCTGATCCGGATGATGGCAGGGTGGCGCTTGGTGGAGCAGATCATGTCCTCCCGCCTGTCATAGACGATCTTAACGGGGCATTTCGCCTTATACGCAGCAAGTCCCGCATGGCCGCCTATTATTGATGGAAAATCCTCTTTTCCGCCAAATCCGCCGCCGGTCGGCAGCTGGACCACCCTGACCCTGTCGTCCGGGAGACCCAGAGCTTGCTTCAGCGCCGCATGGATATAATACGGACACTGCATCGAGCCGGATACCGTGACTCGTCCATCTTCATATTCACCGATCATGGATTGGGTCTCAAGATAGGCCTGCTCCTGATAGCCGCACCTGAACTCGTCTTCCACCACCAGAACAGCCTGGGCCGCGGCGGTGTCATAGTCTCCTTTGGAATAGGAGTAATCAGCGAAGTACGGCTTGTCGCCGCTGATAAAATCCTCCGTCTTCTGTTCCGCCTGTTCGATGGTGAACACCGGTTCCAGGTCTTCATAATCGACGATGATCGCGTCGAGGATCTGCTGGATCTTTTCCTTTTGGGGCCCGATCACGAGAAGGATGGGCTCCCCGATGAAATTGACGGCGCCACTGGCAAGAAACGGCTGGTCTTCATAGACGATCGGCACGACATTCCTGCCGGGAATGTCTCCCGCATCCACGACAAGATAGCCGTCCGGCAGAGGCGGAATTTCGACAGCCCTGATCCGAGCCCTGCTCCGCGTGGATCGCAGCGTTTTCGCATGGCGCATGCCGTCCATCCGGATATCGGCGCAATACCTGATGCTGCCGTCTGCTTTTTCCTCGAAATCAAAGCGTTTGACGGCGAGACCGATCTCATCCATGTCATCACCCCTCTCAAACTACAGCAACGGGAAAATTCATCGTGTGTAATCAATAATAGCACTTAAATCGGCTTTCCACCATACTTGACATAGATACTTTTAACATATGTGAAGATATTCGGATTCAGGTCATATAGACCATGCTTCAAGGCTCTGAGAATTTTCCTCCGGATTTTGCGGAGCTTTGCAGGCGTCATCGCGAAGAAGTGCCTGTACTTTTCCCGGCGCCACGGTGTCCTGTTCAGATAGCTGAAATACAGCCTGTCTGACGGGCTGCCGCATACGAAATCCCATGGCTTCACCGAACCCACAAAGTGCATGACGACCGGTAGGTCTCCGGCATTCCACCGCCCCTTCCAGCCGGCAGTGTACAGGCTGTCGAAGAGATTGTATTTCCTGTTCAGTTCAAGGATACGGCCTTGAAGCAGCGCATTCAGGATGTCCTGGTCCGCGATCCTGATCCTGTCGATATTTTTCGGCACCCACTCGAATATCGCGTCTTTAAGATGCTCCTCGCGCCAGCGGCGGCAGTCGATCAGGATGACCCCGGAATTGAAATAGGGATACCGGTCCGCGACCAGATCCTTCCGGTGCTTGTCCCCGTATTCATCTGGCACCATTGCCGCCGGCATTCCGCCAAGATCTGCATTGAAAAGCGCCGACAGCGATGAAAGGACGATCATGTCGCAATCCAGATAGAGCACCCGCTCCAGTTCAGGCAGAAGCCATGGGATCATCAGTCTGTAGTAATTCGCCTTGCGGACATATCCCCCCTCCGGTATTGGGCAGCCGTCAAAATCCTTCGGATCTATCGCTACGAAGCGGATCTCGCAGTCGTCCCGGCCGGTTGCCGCAGCGAGTCCGGCGATGCCGGCGGCGCTCTTTCCGGACAGCCTGTCGCAGAGGATATGAAAACGGATCCGGTCCTCCTTATCTGCATTGGCGATGATCGACGCGATGGCGGCGGCGCAGTGGCGCGCATAGTTGTCGTCCGTCGCAAGACATATGTTTATTGCTTTTATCATCCTTGCCTCCTGTTCTGTCCAGGCGCCCTGAATTCCCGGTGCGCGGCGGCCAGGGCGCATTCGATCGTCTTGTCCATATCGCGGTATTCATAATCCGCCAGCCTGCCGCCGAACAGGAAATTCCCTTCAAGGTCGGCCAGCGCTCTGTACTTCCCGTATAGCTGGCAGTTTTCGCTATCATTGACCGGATAGTAAGCCTCCCGGCCAGGCGACCATTCCGCCGGATATTCTCTTGTGATGATGGTATTCTTCTGTTTACCCGCTAAAAAATGCTTATGCTCGATGATACGCGTAAAGGGCGTCTCGCTGTCCGTATAATTGACGACGGCGCTGCCCTGGAAATCCTCGAGATCCAGAAGCTCCTTCTCAAACCGCAGGCTTCGGTAATTCAGCGTTCCGAACCGGCAGCCGTAAAAAGCGTCCAGCATGCCGGTGAACAATGTTTTATCGGCCAGTGCCGACAGCCTGTCCCGATCTTCCAGATAATCGGTATCGAGTCGTATTTCCGCCCCGGCCAGCAGCTTGTCGAACATCGCATTGTAGCCGTTTTCCGGTATGCCCACCCAACGGTCGTTATAATAGGAGTCATCATATGTGAAGCGGACCGGAAGCCGATTTATTATCGAAGGCGGCAGCTCGGTGGCCTTCCGGCCCCACTGTTTCTCCGTATAGCCCCTGATTAGCGTTTCATAGATATCGCGTCCCACAAGGCAGATCGCCTGCTCCTCCAGATTTCTGGGCTGGCTAATGCCTGATTCCCTGCGCTGCCTGTCGATGATCGCCTTCGCTTCGGCAGGCTCCGTTATGCCCCATATCTGCCTGAAGGTGTTCATATTGAAAGGCAGGCTGTACTTCTTGCCCTTATACATGGCCACCGGGCTGAACATAAAGGATTTGAAAGGCGTCAGGCCGTTTGCGTAGTCCCATAGGGCCCTGTTGTCCGTATGAAAAATGTGGGGGCCGTATTCGTGGACGTCGATGCCGCCGTTTTTTGAGCAGTATAGATTGCCGCCGGTATGGGAACGTTTTTCGACCACCAGGCAGCGCGCTCCGGCTTTCCCGGCTTCGTTGGCGAATACCGCGCCATATAGTCCTGCGCCGACGATCAGATAATCGTATTTTTTCATTGGAGCTATCAGCCTTTCCTTTTCCCGATATCAGCGGTTTGATCGCCAGCTGTATTTACCCTTGAATTCGACAAACATGACCTTCTCTATGACCGTGCTATGCGCAAGACCCATGTCGTCCTTTGTTACGAGCAGCAGATCCTGGATGCCCTGAGGTCCAACCGGTATGATCATCCTGCCGCCGTTTTTCAGCTGATCCAGCAGTTCGAGCGGGATCCTGCCGGCTGCCGCCGTGGCGATGATGCGGTCGAACGGCGCCATTTCAGGCCAACCCTCGCTGCCGTCCCCGATTTTATAGTGGATATTGCTGTAGCCGAGACCGTCCAGCTTTTCCCTGGCCGCCTCCGCAAGCTCGGGGATCCGCTCGATGGTGCAGACTTCCTTTGAGAATTCCGCCAGCAGCGCCGTCTGATACCCGGATCCGGTGCCTATTTCCAATACGCGGCATGTCTCGTCCAACGCTAGCCGGTATGTCATTTCGAGGACGAGGCTGGGCTGCGAGATCGTCTGCCCGTAGCCAATGGGCAGCGCTTCGTCAAGATAAGCGAATTCCTTGTTTTCATTGTCAATGAAATAAGACCTGTCCAACCGGCTGAAAAAAGCTGTCAATTCCCTGTGATCCATCCTGATGCGCCTCCTTCCGGCCGTACCGGATCCGATGCCGCAAAGGACGCCGGATCGTGCAGCATGTCGCTGGTTCTGCCTGTTCCTGTTTGTTCCATTATATCAAAAAAGAGCAGAAAAGGAAACGCCGCCGGGGCGCTTTGGCATCCCGGCGGCATTTGTTTTATGCGTTTTGTAGTCGAATCGCTTCTCAAGCCTGAAGCCGTGTTTACAGGTCTACCTTTGGCAGGCCGTCAAAGCCCCTCTGCAGCTCTTCATCCGTCGGGACATGATCGTTCATCGTCCCGTTGTTATACTGCATGTAAGCCTGCATATCGAAATAGCCCGTGCCGGTCAGGCCGAACAGGATCGTCCTTGCTTCTCCCGTCTCCTTGCACTTCAGGGCTTCCTCCACCGCTCCATAGATCGCGTGGGCGGATTCCGGAGCCGGCAGGATCTGCTCGGTCTTTGCGAACATGACCGCCGCGTCGAAAACCTTCGACTGCTCCACGGCCATCGCTTCCATGTAACCGTCATGGTACAGTTTTGAGAGCACCGGAGACATGCCGTGATACCTCAGGCCGCCTGCGTGATTGGCCGACGGGATGAAATCGCTGCCCAGCGTGTACATCTTCGCAAGCGGTGTGATCCGGCCCGTGTCGCAGAAGTCGTAGGCGTATCTGCCCCTGGTGAACGACGGGCAGGACGCCGGTTCCACCGCGATGATCCTCGGATCGGCCTTTCCGGTCAGCTTGTCCTGCATGAATGCGGAAATCAGTCCGCCAAGGTTCGAGCCGCCGCCGGCACAGCCAATGATGACATCCGGATATTCGCCGATCTTTTCCATCGCGAGCTTGCTTTCAAGGCCGATGACCGACTGGGCAAGCAGTACCTGATTCAGCACCGATCCCAGGGTGTAGCGGCAGTTCTCGTCCGCCATGGACAGCTCGATGGCTTCTGATATGGCGCAGCCCAGGCTACCGCCGGTGTTTGGATCCTTTGCCAGGATCGCGCGTCCCACATTCGTCGTGTCAGAGGGGCTCGGAATGATCTTCGCGCCGTAGGTCTCCATCACGCCTTTCCTGAAAGGCTTTTGCTGGAACGAGACCTTGACCATGAAGACCGTGAGGTCGAGGCCAAAATGGGCGCAGGCCATCGAAAGCGCCGTGCCCCACTGCCCGGCTCCCGTTTCCGTCGTCAGCGACGTCAGTCCCTGCTTTTTCGCGTAATAAGCCATGGAAGCCGCGGCGTTGAGCTTATGGCTGCCGGAAGTATTGTTGCCCTCAAACTTGAAATAGATCTTAGCCGGCGTGCCCAGCTTCTTTTCAAGCTGGTACGCCCTGATCAGCGGCGACGGGCGGAACATTTTATAAAATTCCTGAACTTCCTCCGGAATATCGAAGTATCTGGTCGTCGAATCCATTTCCTGCCTGCAGAGCTCTTCGCAGAACACCGGGTACAGGTCTTCGGCCTTGAGCGGCTGCAGCGTTCCTGGATTCAGCATCGGATCATGCTGCTCTTTCATGTCGGCGCGCATATTGTACCATTGCTTCGGCATTTCCTCTTCGGTGAGATAAGTCTTGTAAGGTATTCTGGCCATTGTTCATTCTCCTCTCAAAATATTTATTGCCGGCAGATCTTCCGATCGGGTATAAAAAAAATCCTGCCCCTAAAATATTAGGGACAGGAAAGTCCATTCCTGCGGTACCACCCGAATTGGCCGTAAGGCCCACTCATTCCGCGCACTGCCATGCGCGCTCCCTTGATAACGGGCGGAGATCCCGTCAGCCACTACTCTTCATGCATTTCGCAGCCACCCTCGCGAGTCCATTCACACCGTCTTCAACTGCCGCGATCCCACCATCCGCAGCTCTCTTCGAGTTCAGTGCCGGAGTTACTTCTCTCGTTCATCGGTTTCCTGTATTTCGTTCATAATACCTTTATGGAAATGATTTGTCAATATTTTTTTACGATCTGTAGCTTCCGTTGATCCGGACATATTCCGCGCTCAGGTCGCAGCCCCACGACTTCGCGGCGCCGCTGCCGTCCGAGAGCGCCACGTCGATGACCACCTCGGCTTCTCCCAGGACCGCCAGCGCTTTCTCTTCATCAAAAGCCACCGGTTTACCCTTGGCAAATACCGCCACTTCGCCTGCCGCGCTCCTGAACGCCACAGAAACGCCGCTTGGATCGAAAGAAGCGCCGGAATAGCCCATGGCGCACAGGATCCTTCCCCAATTCGCATCCGAGCCGTGCATCGCCGCCTTGACCAGACTTGACGAAATGACGCTTTTTGCCATTATCGCCGCATCCGTGTCGCTAATGGCTCCAGCAAGATCCACCTCTACCAGTTTTGTCGCTCCCTCGCCGTCCGCGGCGATCTTTCTGGCGAGGAAAGTATTGATGTAGTCGACAGCTTTTTTCAATTTATGGTAATCTTCATTTTCCGTATCGATCAGATCGTTGCCGGCGCAGCCGTTCGCGAGTATCGTCGCTGAATCGTTGGTGCTCGTGTCGCCGTCGACGGATATCATGTTGAAGCTCGTCGCAACGCTTTCCTTTTGGATCTTGCAGAGAAGATCCGTTGTGATGCAGGCGTCGGTCAGGATGTAGCCCAGCATCGTCGCCATATTGGGATGGATCATGCCTGACCCCTTCGCCATGCCGGCCAGCGATACGGTCTTTCCGGACAGCTCGAGTTCAATGAAGATCTCTTTTCGAGCAAGGTCCGTTGTCATGATCGCTTCCGCCGCGCCGTCATCGGCCATTGAAACGAGTTTGCCGACACATTCGTCGATTCCCGCCGTCACCTTGTCCATCGGCAGCCTGACGCCGATGACGCCGGTCGAAAACACCAGCACTTCCCCTGGGTCGATGCCGAGCTTCCGCGCAGCCGTTTCCGCCATTGCTTCCGCATCGGCATAGCCTTCCGCTCCGGTGCACGCATTGGCGTTGCCGCTGTTCGTCACCAGAGCCCGTATATGGCCGCTGTTGATATTTATCATATCCAGAAGCACCGGCGCCGCTTTCACCACGTTGGTCGTGAAAGTTGCAGCCGCCGCTGCAGGCGTCTCGCTGTATATCACGCAAAGGTCCTTCGCGCCGCTGCTCTTGATCCCGGCGGCGATGCCGGCCGCCTTGTACCCCTTGACCCAGGATACGCTCCTGCCTTCGATGATCCTCATCTCTTTACTCAATTCATTCATCAGCCTCGCTCCTTTGTCTTTTTTATAATTATAATTATTTATTTATAATTATGCAATATTAAATTCTGATTATAAAAAAACCCGCCAGGCGTGGGATGCCTTGCAGGTGGGATGTCGCGATCCGTCAGTCCCGTCGATGGGTCTCCTCCGCATCGCCGGCCTGGAACAGCATCTTCACGCCGTCGTCTTGCCTACAGGCATATCGTCCCGCAGATTATGGCTCTCCATGGATCTGACCTGGTTTCTGCCCATGCGCTTGGCGAGATAAAGGGCTTCGTCCGCCCTGTTGTAGCTGACGGCGAAATCCTCCCGCCTCATGATCCGCGCAACGCCGAAGCTGGCGGTCACGCCGACCGATTTGTCATCGAATCGAACCTGAAGCTCCTCAATGGATTTTCTGATCTTTTCGGCGCTGGCGATGGTATTGGGGACGCTCGTTTCCGGCAGCAGAATAATGAATTCCTCGCCGCCCCAACGCGCCACCTTATCCGTCACCCGAAGCTCCTTCTTTAAAATGTAAGCGATTTCTTCCAGAACCTTGTCGCCTGCCGGATGGCCGAATTTGTCGTTGATCGCCTTGAAATGATCTATATCCATCAAAATGAGGCCGCATTCGAGTCCGTAACGGTTGAGGCGCTCGATCTCATCCTTTAAAATGGCCATCCATCGCCGCCTGTTCAACAGGCCGGTCAGATTGTCATAAAACGCAAGCTGCTGCAGTTCATCCTGCTGCTCCCTGATTTTCCTGGCTTGCATGATGCTTGTCCTGAAGGCATACCATAGGATCAGCGACAGGCAGATGCCGATGCAGCAGAACGTCAGGCCGTTGGTACGGTTGGTCATCAGAATAGCGGCATCCTTTTCGAACATGCCGATCATATAGAAAAAAGCGCCGAATGCCGCAACGAATATAACGATGGATGCCAGCGGGCGTTTTATTATAAAAAAGCCGATGATCGTGCAAACGATCAGGAACGGCGTGATATTAGTCGTCACCTGCTGGTCCACTGTCACAAGCGCGATGCCCGCCAGCAGGATGTCGGCCATGAAAATGTACTGGACGACAAGCATCAGTCCGAAGTTCGTCTTTTTTCGGTCGAGATAGATGGTGGCGCCAGTGACGGCGAGAACCGCAAGAGCGTTGATGGAATGGATGATGATGATATCGCGCCGCCACGCTTCTTCCGTTTCACTGCCTGCGCTGAATCCGTAACTGAACATGAGTATAAAGAGGCAGTGGACGAATAATGTCGCGCAGCCCATCAGAACCATGCGATGCATATTGAGCAGCAGCATTTCGTTTTTAACAGACTCGTTTTGCCGCCAGTCTTCCCTGATGAAATCCGATAGACGCTTGAGCAAGGCCGGACCTCCAAATCATGCATTCAGCAGATTGATAATTTATATTATATTATATACTTCAGATTCTTGATTTGTATATTGGATTTTGTCGCCATCCCGCTATTTTTTTGGCTGCCGCAGGCACTGTTTTTTTTATGCCGGCGGATCCCCCTATGATTGAATCCCGTGGCTGATTGTGATATCATGTCACTGTTGTGTTAAATAACTATCGAAGGAGATTCAACATGGAAACCGGAACCATCATCTCAATATCCCTTTATATCGCCGTACTGCTGGCGATCGGATTCTATTCCTATCGAAGGACCCATGACATCCAGGATTATATGCTGGGAGGAAGGAACCTGGGACCCCTTGTCACGGCGCTTTCCGCCGGAGCCAGCGACATGAGCGGCTGGATGCTGATGGGGCTTCCGGGCGCAGTTTATGCCACAGGCATTTCGAACCTCTGGATCGGTATTGGGCTGACCATCGGCGCGTACTTCAATTACCGTCTGCTGGCTCCCAGATTCAGGATCTATACCGAGGTCTCGAACAATTCGCTGACGATTCCCGACTATCTGGAAAACAGATTCAAGGATAAGAGCAGCGTCCTGCGGCTTGCATCCGGCACGTTCATACTGGTGTTTTTCACCCTGTATGTCTCATCCGGCATCGTCGCCGGCGGCAAGCTTTTTCTCAATCTTTTCGATTCCACCTACACCATGGGCGTCATCATCACATTGGCGATCGTCGTCGTGTATACCTTTTTCGGTGGATTCCTTGCCGTATCGCTCACGGACTTTTTCCAGGGCACACTGATGTTCATCTGCCTGGTGCTCGTGCCTGTTGTCACATTCATCACCATCGGATCGGATCCCGTAACGTTCGCGGGGCAGGTATCCGCTCTGGATCCTGAACTGATGAATATTTTCAGGGGAACCAGCGTGCTGAGTATCATCAGCCTGCTCGCCTGGGGTCTCGGCTATTTTGGCCAGCCTCACATCATCGTCCGCTTCATGGCCATCAAATCCGCCGGCGAACTGAAGTCCGCCCGCAGGATCGGCATCGGCTGGATGAGCATCGGACTGCTGGGCGCCATTTTCAGCGGCCTGGCCGGCCTTGTCTATTTCAATATGAAAGGAACGCCGTTATCCGATCCCGAAACAGTCTTCGTGAAACTGGGCGACGTGCTGTTCCACCCCCTGATCACGGGCGTCATACTCTGCGCGGTGCTGGCGGCGATCATGAGCACGATATCATCCCAGCTGCTCGTTTGTTCCAGCTCAGTCACCAAGGATTTCTACATGACATTCCTTAATAAGCATGCGTCTCCGCAGTTTCAGGTCACGGTCAGCAGGATATCCGTGCTGCTGGTCGCTGCTGTCGCCACCTATCTGGCCTATCTTCCGAACAAGAGCATCCTGAGCATCGTATCCCAGGCATGGGCCGGATTTGGCGCTTCTTTCGGATCGGTGCTTCTGATAAGCCTTTACTGGCGCGATATGACAAAATGGGGCGCGCTGGCCGGCATGGTCGTCGGCGGCCTGACGGTCATCATCTGGATCAACGCGGGGCTGTCGGCCTTCCTGTATGAAATGATCCCCGGCTTCGGCCTTTCCTTCCTGTCGGTCATCATCGTCAGCAAGCTGACCGCAAAATCCAGCAAAGCCATTAATGATGAATTCGATATCATGGAACAGCATCTTGAAAAGCATTCTCTATAAATAGCCAAGAATAAACCCCCATAACATCCATCAAAAACCCAGCTCGCGCATAAGCGCCCCGGCTGGGATCTGAACCGCCGCCGGCAGCATCGCAGCTGCCGGCGGCGGTTTTTTGCTGACTAAAAAGGATCGAAAACAGCTTGTGTATAATTTTGTTGTTTTCAGTATTTATACTTGCTTTATAAATCGCTAAAAGCTTTCTATTTCAAATGTTTTACATTCTATGATATTTTCAGCGTCGAAAGAGGGCCCAAATCAAAGATTCCAAGACTTTCGCCGGATATGCGGCATAACGTACCTGATACAGAAAATTTGCGGAGCCCACCTCAACTATCTGGTCGTCCAGTCTGGCCGCCTATTTTTCAGCGTTTCACCGCCATGTCAGAAGCCGTCGCCGCCGGAGCCTCTCGACGGAAATCGAAGCAGAACACCTCTTTGGCGATCACAAACCTCCTCCATTAAGATCCGTTCCCGCAAGAAGCGTGTATTATTTTAATATATTTTGTATCTGATCTTGCTCCATAATTCTATAGTCTCCCTTTGTTTTCAACGAATTTCAAAAAGCGGGTGTTTCCACCCGCTGCTCTGATCCATTGGTAAATATGAACATAATAGTACGGAGAAAGATTGAAGTTGTGTGTTAATTAATAATCATTGAGCTTTGGCCGTTCTTCAGCTCCAGAACAGCCAGACCAGGATGTAACCGGTCATGACGGCGCCCAGCGTGTACGGGATGCTGATCTGCATGAAATGGCCCGGCGATACTTCATATCCCGCCTTGCGCAGTATGCCGAGACTGGCGATATTGGCCGAAGCGCCGATCGGCGTCAGGTTCCCGCCCAGCGTCGCCCCCGACAGCAGACCGAAGTAAAGCACCGTCGGGTCCACGCCCAAAATGCCGGATACGCTCTGCACGACAGGCAGCATCGTCGCTATATAGGGTATGTTGTCGATAAAGGCCGATAACGCGACGGATACCCAGACGAGCAGCGTATATATGACAAATATGTTGTCTCCGCTTATTTTTAGAAAGATCTTTGCGATATCATCAACAACGCCGACTTCTGTCAGACCTCCGATCACAATGAAGAGACCGATCAGAAGAAAGACAGTGAAATAGTCGACTTCTGTGAACCCACGCCTGAAAACCGTCTGATCCCTGTACTGGATCGCATTTCGAATCATGCCGATCAGAAACATCGACGTGCAGATTATCCCATTGGTTACAGACGGTTTGCCGGGTATGAAGGACGCCAGGATCAGAAGCAGCACCATCCCGGCCAATAGCCATGAAGGGAAGATATCCGTCACGTCTGTCCTTTCATGAGAGTCGACAGGCTGCCGCTCTTTTCTGAATACCATCAGCAGAACCAATGTGGCGACGACGGCGCTGGTCTGCACGATGAAAAACATGCCTGGCCTGTTATGGTAAACGAAGAAATCCAGGAAATCCATGCCAGCATAGCCGCCGAGCAGGATCGACGTCGTATCGCCGACCAGGGTCGCCGCTCCCTGCAGATTGGAAGCGATGGATATGGCGATGACGCTGTTGATCGGCGAAATATGCAGTTTTTTTGCTATATCCAGGGCGATAGGGGCAACCATCAGGACGGTGGCGACATTGTCGACAAAGGCGGAAATAATGCCGGCAAATAAAGAAAGGGATATGATTGCCCATTTGATATTCGGGCATTTTTCAATGATCAGATCCGCCAGCAGGGAAGGCATCCTGGATTCGATGAATTGGGCGACGACCCCCATCGTTCCGGCGATCATCAGGATGACGTTCCAATTTACGGCAAAAAAGGCATGCTCATAGGGCATGATTCCGATAAGGATAAATAGCGCCGCGGCGGAGCAGGCGATATATGCCCGGATTTTGGGCAGGAACATCAGAAGACTGTAAGTGAGAACAAATATGACTATTGCCAGAAGCTCAATATCCATACGATCACCCTCTAAATCCCCGGCATTTCAGCGAATGCATAAATATTTAAAACTATTTATTTTTATTCTTTACATATCTGAGCGCCTGTTTCATTTCTCCTTTGCTGCCGAACATCCTCTTGATTTTCTCCTGTTCCAGCGCTCTGGAGCCGAGTCCTTCATAACCCGCTTCCTTTTGCAATTTCTTGTAGCTGGCCAGCCGATCAGCCGGAAGAATGCCTTCTTCAACAGCCTGCCTGACGGCGCATCCCGGTTCCGATCCATGGGTGCAGTCCCTGAATCTGCAGTTTTCAGCCAAGATCTCGATATCCTCGAATGCTCTGTCTATGTCGCAGATATCGAGCTGCAGCTCCCGCATACCCGGCGTATCGATCACAATGCCGCCTTCCGGCAGCAGGATCATCTGTCTGGCCGTCGTCGCGTGCCTTCCCTTGTCGTCATCGGCCCGGATCTCTTTCGTCAGCATGATTTCGCGTCCTGCCAGTCTGTTGACCATCGTCGATTTTCCGACGCCTGAGGATCCGATGAACGCGATCGTCCTTCCCTCAGAGATATATGCCGCCACCTCGCGCAGTCCGTCTTCCTCTCTGCTCGAGGTCACTATTATATCTGCTCCAACGCATACTGCAGCCGCTTCGGCAAGATGGCCCGCAACATCGCCGCTCAGATCCGACTTGGTGAGGACGACCACCGGCGTCGCGCAGCTGGCCCATGCGGCAGCCAGGTAGCGCTCCAGGCGCCGCGTGTTGAAATCTTCATTCAGCGACATGCATATAAAGACGACGTCGATATTGGCGGCGACGATCTGCGCGGCCCCTGATGTCCCGGCGGCCCGCCGCTCAAAGAAGCTCCGCCTTTTCAGCAGCTGATGGATCACCGCGCTTCCTCCGTCGTCCCGTTCACGATCCACCATGACCCAGTCGCCGACGGCCGGAAAATCGATGCTGTCAATGGCCGAATATGCCATTTTCCCTGATACAGCCGCCTGTATCTCCCCATGTCTGCCGATCACATTATATATTTCTCGATGCTGCGACGAGACCCGCGCCGGATAAAGGCCGCCGTACTGCGCTGCCTGAATGGCGAATTCCTCGTCAAAGCCAAGTTCCTTTAAAGCGATTTCTGTCATCCTTTTTCTCCAAATAAAAATATTGCATCTTTATTCCATTATACAATAAAAATGCAATATTTGGCAGACTTTATAACCTCTGAAAAAACAGGCATTTTCTGGCTGCATCCCTGAACAGTCTGGCCTGCGCCCGCCTTAAACCAGCGTGTCGTCGTAATCCACCACCCTGTTCCGGCCGTTTTCCTTGCCGACATACATCGCATGGTCCGCCCGGACGATGGTGTTTTCGATTTCGGTGTTCCAGTCATGGCCGGCAACGCCGATCGTCATCGTCACGTTGATCCCGCCGTAATTGCCCCAGGGGATCCGGAGCTTTTCAATGGCCTGCCGCAGCTCTTCTGCAAATACTTTAGCTTCCGCCGCATTTTTGCCGTGCAGCAGGATCAGGAATTCCTCGCCGCCCCATCGGCTGACAATGTCTTCATTGCCCACGCTGCGCTTTATCAGGCCGGACAGTTCGATCAGGATCTTGTCGCCGGCCGCATGCCCATAGGTGTCATTGAATTTCTTGAAATGGTCGATATCACCAACCAGCAGGGATATCGGAATGTTGGTGTGGTCTTTGGCCGACGATTTTATCAGGAAGCCCTCCTTGAAACCTCTGCGGTTCAGGGTCCCGGTCAGAAAATCATATTTTGCGGCGCTTTCCAGTATATCATGATAAGATTTCAGTTCTGTCAGCGATTGCTTCAGTTTCGCCTCCGTCTCCCTCCGGATGGCGATCTCTCCAGACATGCGCACCAGCAGAATGCAGATGATCAATACCGGCAGCACATACTGAAGGGACTCGACCAATATCAGCCAGACCGGCAGGAAAATATACAACCTGAACGGCGCATCCTTGAAATTCGAGGCAAAGACATGACTGCCGCCGATTATTTCGATTTCCCCGCTTTTCAGGCTTGAAAGCCTAGCCAGATTTTCATCGCTATAATTGGTGATATCCTGAAGTGTCAGGAGTCTGTCGAATTTGACATTTTTATTGGTGGCAATGACCTGTCCGGATCTGTCGACCAGGATGCTGACGAATTCCTTGCCCAGCAGCGTGCTTAACCATTCGTTGGTAAAATCCAGTGACAGTACTCCCCGGAATTCGCTGTTTTCATAGATCGGGCTGGACAGCGTCGTCATGAAGCCCTTTCCGGCCAGATCAAGATAGACATCGGTCCAGACGAATTCCCTGGCGGGGTTTTCTTCCGGAGTCGCGACCGTATAGTAATCGGCGTCTTTGAGCAGCTCGCTATAGGCAAAGTCATCCGAGTGGATCCAGGGGTACATATTGATAAAGCCGCTGGCACTGGTGTAGTAAAGCCAGGTTATACCGGGAAGACGATTGTATTCTCTATAGAAGTATTTGTTGTAATCCAGCGCAAGATTGAGTTCTCTTCTTGCTGCTCCTGCCGCCGGTATGGCTCCGTTGCCTGTAACATTCCCCACGAGGTCCTGCCAGGCGCTCCCGCTTATGGAATCCATGCTGAAAGTGTCCGAAGCCGAATCATGATTGAGCATGCCGAACAATTCCGAGTCCCTGCCGCCGGGTGCTTCAAGATAGCTGTTCCCATAAACGGTCATCTGCTCGATGAACTCGCAGCTCATCTGGATATACTGCCCGATCAGCATCTCCTCCAGTTTGCCCGCGTCCCTGAAGTTATCCATCATCGCTTCGTGTTTAATATAATATGAAAAAAATACTGTCAGGATCGCTACGACTATAATCGTCGGCGCGCCTTTGATCTTCATTCCGCCATACCCCGCATATCCTGTTTGCAATGTCCCATCGTCTCCGGCGGGTGCCGGGAGCACGTTTTCCGCCTAAAATAGTATTATCGTCAAAAATCGATCATAGTTTAACCGATCCAAGGATTTTTTTCCGACGTGCCGGGAGGCTCTTACCAGTGCTGAAAGATCCATTCTCCGACAAGCCAGACCAATATGAGAACGCCCACGGGAATCGCGGCAAATGTCAGCAATGCCCTGTTTTCCTTGACGACGACGGCGTAAATGGCAAGAAAAAAACCGCAAAGGCCGAGCAAAGCGATGATCATCACAGGAAGCGGTATGGAATAATGGGTCACTTTATAATATATAAGGGCTATGAATGTGATACAAAGGATCGCAGCCCATGCGCCGGATCTGTCACGTGGCAGGATCGTCATTTTCATCGCGGTCAACTCCTTTGAGAGACAAGGCTCCCTCTTCCAGCCTGATAATCCAGGCATTTTTCAGATATTCCCTGATGATCATTCCGGTGATGTCCAGCCAGCTGGCGCAGGCGTCCAGTACGCCGGAATCCCCTGAAACGATCCGCTCTTCTCCTGCAAGCACATGGTCCGCGTTTGGCACAAGGGCCACCTCCACCGGTATCCCCCAGCCTGAGGCATGGCTCCGGATCAGTTCTTTCAGCCGGCCCGAATTGGAGACCGGCGCGTCGAGCAGGAATGTCGCGCCGGGTATTGCCAGCTGCCTGAAGGCGTCGCCGATCAGCGCCAGCGCCTTTTCCGTCTGTCCGATCACGCCGTAGGATCCGCGCAAGCCGGCAAGATCCCTGAAAACCCCGTCATTGCAAAGGATCATCAGGCTGCCTGACAGCGCGACTTCGAGATTGATGATCATATTGAAGCCGTCGATCAGCAAATGGCCTTCTTTAGCCAGACACAAAGGCAGCTTCGCGGCATTTCGCCTGCCGCACTGCAGCGTCGAGGCTGTGGCCCTCGCCAGGGCGATCCGCTGCCGGAGCGCGAGCTGATAGCGGTTCCCGACGAACTGCACCGCCGATTCGCTCCTGTATCCGCGGTCCAGCAGCCAATGGACCTCCTGCTGGGCTTTTCGAAGCATCGCCAGCGATTCCGGCGAAAACCTCGCCGCGTCTTCGGGATCGTATCCCCGCCTTATGGATTTTGGCGACATGCCGGCACCTCCCCCCTGTCAGATCCTGATCAGGCATCTGGCCGCCCGTATGAACCTGTTCATGGCGGACGGATCCTCCAGGATGGCCTGTTCCGGGCAGATATGCATGCAATAATAGCAGTTGACGCACCGTTCCCGCTCTATTTGAAATGCTCCCTGCGCGCCCGTGATGGCGCCGGCGGGGCAGATTTCAGCGCATCTGCCGCAGCGGCTGCATCTGCTTTCGTCTATTTTCACATCAATGTAGGTATTGCACACGAAGATGCTGTTTTTATCATATTTTATGCCGAACTCGCCGCGGGTCAGATGCTTGAACCGCACTGGCTCGATACTCCCGATCACGTTTATTTCGTCAAAATCGCCGATCATGCCCCGGGCCTTTGCGCGCACCAGCGCCGGGATCTCCAAAGGTTCATAGCCGATCATCCGGCCCGTCACCGTGTCCAGCGCCGCCGCGTTCGTCGATGCGAATATACGGCCGATCCTGACCGGTGTGCCGATGGCGGACGGACCGCCGTCGAGGCCGTATACGGCGTCCATTATGGATAGGGATGGCCGGACACTTTCGTGGATATCCAGAAAGACATCCGCCAGCGCGAGCTCGCTGTCCGCCCAGATATGGATCTTCTGTTTCATGCCGCCAGGCACGCAGCCGAACATGTTCTTGATCGCGCCGGAAAATCTCATCGATGCGTGGGATTTGAGCTTGCAGGCGTCGATCACCAGATCCGCCTCCAGCAGCGCTCTGGCGATGTAGATTTCTTTATGTCCATGCAAGGACGTCGGGATGGCAGTAAGGGGCTGCTCCTCGAAGGCCAGCAGCTCGGCGCCGTATTTTTCGGCAACGGCCGCGATGCCCGATATCCTGAATCCTTCGGCTGTCAGGCCCTTCTGGTAGAACGCGCCGGATTCGCCGATCCAAATGCGGCAGCGCTTCTCTTTCAACAGCACGCATATGGCGTCGACGACCGAATAATGGGTTATGCTGTGCTGCTCCGGCCGGTTCTGGGACATGACGTTGGGCTTGATCAGCACGGTTTTTCCTTCGGGGATCGTGAAGCCCGCCATTTCGACGGCGTTTCGCACGGATTCGAGAACCTCCGCCGGATCATAGGTATTGCAGACTGCCGCAGACACTGTTTCCATGACGCGCCCTCCTTGCTCATCGGATCGCATGCCGGTATTTGATTATATTATACAAAAGCGCCGGACAAATCTCCATAGGCATATTGCAAACCATCGGGATCCGAAAAGAAAACGCGTAAAACACGGTTGCCACAGCCTTTCGGATGTGTCATTATTTATCTATCGGCTGCTCGGCGGCCAATCGCAAATTTGGGTGAGTTGAAATGAATGATGCGAAAAAGAACGATGGAAGAAGAGCGTTCCCGGAAAAAATCGCCGGCATCGAGCGCAATATCTTCTTTGCGGGCCTGACGAGCTTCTTTACGGATACGGCCTCGAAAATGATCTATGCGGTGATGCCGCTCTTTCTGCTGTCCATCGGCGCTACTAAAACAGAGCTTTCGCTGATCGAAGGCGTCGCCGAGAGCACCGCCTCCGTCATCAAGGCGCTGTCGGGCTGGTGGAGCGATAAGATCCGGCGGAACAAGCCGTTCATGATCATCGGCTACGCTTTCACCGCGCTGCTCTCACCGCTCTTTTCAATTGCGGCGACGCCGGCACAGGTGCTGGCGATCCGCTTCAGCGAGCGTGTCGGCAAAGGGATCAGGACCGCGCCCCGCGACAGCCTGATCGCCGCGTCATCCGATGAAAGGAGCAAGGGCAGGAGCTTTGGGTTCCACAAGGCGATGGATAACAGCGGCGCCATTGCCGGCCCGCTTCTGGCAGCCGGCCTGCTGCTGCTGTTTCCGCAGGACTACCGCCTGATCTTTCTGATTGCCGGCATTCCCGGCCTGATCGGCCTTGCGACGATCATCCTCTTCGTTAGAGAAGCTCGGGATGAAAAGCTGGCGCCGCTGGGCAAAGTGACTTTCAGGGATTTTTCCGGCAGATTCTACATGTTTCTGGGTATCGCCTTCATCTTCACGATGGGCAATTCCACAGACGCCCTGCTGCTGGTGAAGGCCAGCGACGTCGGCGTCGAAGCCGCGCTGATCCCGGTGCTCTATCTGCTTTTCTACGGCGTTTCCGCACTGTTTTCAGTGCCTGCCGGTATCATTTCGGACAAGATCGGCAGGGAGCGCCTGATCATATTCGGTTACCTTCTCTACGCAGCCATTTATTATGGCTTCGGAAGGACGAACGGCACTGTATCAATGTTTTTGCTGTTCGCGCTGTATGGGCTGTACAGCGCCTCGACGGACGGCGTGCAGAAAGCGCTGGTATCGGATCTTATCCCCAGGGACAAGCGCGGCACCGGCCTCGGCATCTACAACTGCCTTATCGGCCTCACCCTGCTGCCGGCCAGCGTGATCGCAGGCCTGCTGTACGACCGTGTCAACAACAGTGTGCCTTTTTACTACGGCTCCGCGATGGCTCTGGCTGCAGCCCTGCTGATGCTGGCCTTTTACCGGGGCGGCTCTGAAAAAAAGAAATGAAAGGTGTATGACCATGAATAAAACAGACCATGATTATCAGGCCTATCTGAAGATACTTAGAGAGGAGCTGGTTCCGGCGACGGGATGCACCGAGCCCGTGGCCATCGCCTATGCGGCGGCCGTGGCCAGGGACGCCCTCGGCGCGGTGCCCGATCTGTGCGAAGTCCGGGTAAGCGCCAACATCATCAAGAATGCGCTGAGCGCCGCCGTGCCCAATACAGGCGGACTGAAGGGCATCGCCGCGGCAGCCGCCGCGGGCATTGCCGCCGGCAGGAGCGAAGCCATGCTGGAAGTCCTGGCAGATGTGTCGGAAGCGGATCATCCGCTGATCCGGGAGTACCTGGATAGCCATGAGATCCGCGTGATGCCCGCCGAAAGCGACGGCATCCTTTACATAGAGATCACGCTTCATAAGGGCAGATCCTATTCAAAGATCCTGATCCTCAATTTTCATACGAATATCGTGCTGCTGGAAAAAGACGGAAAGATACTTTTCCAGGCCGGCGATGAAGAAGAAAGCTCAGCAGTGGGACTGACGGACCGCGGCATCCTTTCGGTGGAGAAAATTATCGATTTCGCCGATACCCTGGATATTGCGGATGTCGAGGATGTCATCAGCCGTCAAATCGACTTTAATTCGGCCATATGCGCCGAAGGCCTGGCCAACAGATGGGGCGAGGGCATCGGCAAGCTTCTGCTCGAAACCTATGGCGACAGCCCGATGTCCAGAGCCCGGGCGGCCGCCGCAGCCGGCTCCGACGCCCGCATGAGCGGCTGCGGGATGCCGGTGATCATCGTTTCGGGCAGCGGCAACCAGGGGATCACCGCATCGATGCCTGTCATCGAATACGCGAAAGCCCTGGGATCGGACAAAGACCGGCTATACAGGGCCCTGGTCGTGTCCGACCTGATCACGATCCACCAGAAGACAGGCATCGGCCGCCTGTCGGCGTTCTGCGGCGCCGTCAGCGCCGGCTGCGGCGCCGGCGCCGGCATCGCCTACCTGAACGGGGGAGGCTTCAACGCTATCGCCCACACCATCGTCAACGCCCTTGCTGTCACATCGGGCATCGTCTGCGACGGCGCAAAGCCATCATGCGCGGCTAAAATCGCTCTTGCGGTGGAAGGCGGCATCCTCGGCTACAACATGTTCGTCGGCGGCCGCCAGTTCCGTGGCGGTGACGGCATCGTCGCCAAAGGCGTCGAAAACACCATCGCCAACGTCGGGCGCCTGGCCCGCGAAGGAATGAAAGAAACCGACCGGGAAATCCTGAGGATCATGGTCGGCGATTGATTCAAACTTTAATTGGCAACTGGACCAGGAATGTCGTCCCTTCCTTGCCGCTGCTGGCCACGGTGATTTTACCGCCGTGATTTTCAACGATCGTCTGCGCGATGGATAGGCCAAGGCCATAACCGCTGTTTTCCGATGCTTCGGTGTCCGGATCCCGCCTGGCCCTCGCCGTGTCTGAACGATAAAACCTCTTGAAAACATGCTCCAGATGCTCCGGCGGGATCGGCTCACCCGTATTGTGCACCGATAATTTAGCCGTACCCTGGACGCGCTCGAGACGAACATCTATTATGCCGTTCTCTCCGGCATATTTGCAGGCATTGTCAAGCAGTATGACCATAAGCTGTTTCAGCTGGCCCTCATCGCCGATCACGGAAATGTCAGGCGCAATGTCGCTCTCTATCTTTACGCCTTGTTCATAAGCCACGGATTCGAACGGAAGCAGACAGCTCAGAATGGCGTCTCCCAAATCCATTTCAGATTTGACCAGCGGCGCTTTGGCCGCATCCGATTTTGCGAGGAACAGCAGGTCCTCCACAAGTTTCTTCATTCTTTCCGCTTCCGCCTTCGTATGCTCTACCCATTTCAATTGCCGGCCGATGGTGTCCTGCCTGTGCGACAGGAGGATCCCCATGTTCGCCAGTATTACTGTCAGCGGCGTCCTAAGCTCGTGGGAAGCGTCAGCGACGAATCGCCTCTGTTGTTCCCATGCCTTTTCGACCGGTCTTAATGCCATATTTGAAAGAAAAACGCTAATAAGGAAAAAGGCGGCGAGGCCTCCGGCTCCCGCCAGCAGCAGCATGATCGAAAGATTCCGGATACCGTCGATCTCCCTTCCCATATCGGCAAAGGCTATCATCGCACCGTCCGGTGTTTCCCTGATCAGATAACGCAGGCTGTACTCAAGCAGCGCGCCTTCGGGACGACCGGCCTCAAGAGCTTTGCTGGCTATCTCGTCGATCACTTCGTCCGTTATTCCCAGGTCTGCCTTGGATATGGAGACGATTTCCCCTTCCTGATCCGTGCGAACGACAAAAGCGGGGAGCAGTGAATTATCGAATCTTCGATCGTCCTTTCCGGTCATCACGAACTGCGGCTCCGGCCTCTCACCAGCCTCAAGAGTCTTTCTGAGCACATCCTCCGTTTCGCCTTTCAGCCATTGATAATTGAATAAAAGCACGGCTCCGAGGGCGATTGCCAGGACAAGGCTGACCAGAGCCATATTTATAAGTATGAATCTTCTGCGCAGTTTGCCGATCAATCCTCTTCAGCCTCCAATCTGTATCCTACCTTCCTGACAGTTCCGATATTGACCTTCGAGCCCAGAAAAAAGAATTTCTTTCGCAGGAATGAAATGTAGGCTTCCACATTGTTGTCCTCCGCATCCGATTCCGCTCCCCAAACCTTCACGATCATGTCCTCCTTCGGTACGACGATCCCGGGGCTTGCCATCAGAAGCTTCAGGACTTCGAACTCCTTGAAGCCGAGGTGTACCGATTTGGCGCCGCGCTTCAGCGTATATGTCGACAGGCTTAGAATCAGATCAGAGAACGAAAGTTCTTCGGGCATGATATCGCCCTGCCTTCTGGCAAGAGCCCTGATCCTCGCCAGTAATTCCTCCGGAGCAAAGGGCTTGGTCATATAATCGTCCGCTCCGCAGTCGAGGCCTGTCACCTTGTCCGTTATCTCTTCCTTTGCTGTCAGCATCAGAACCGGTACCTGTACCTTGTTTGCCCGCAGCTCTCGAACGACTTCGAATCCGTTCCGCTTCGGCAACATTACATCGAGGACTATGACGTCATACAATCCGCTCATGGCGTAATCGAAGCCGGACTGTCCATCGTGGACGATATCCACATTATATTTATTTTCCGTCATGATTTGTCCGAGGGCTTCAGCCAGACGGATCTCATCCTCGACAATAAGTACACGCATCTTTCTTGATCCTTTCTGTTCGCGACTATCACAATTATATTCCTTCTATGCATATTTTATATCATAAGTCTGAAATTAGTCTGAAATGATTTTTTCAGAATAATTTAAGGTTCATATTCTATGATTGTTCCAACGGCACATAAATACAGAAACGGAGGAATCAAAATGTCGCAATTCAAGTCAGTATTCAAGAGATTTGAAAAGAAATACATGCTCACCGAGCATCAGTACAGACAGCTCTCGCAGAAGCTCCAGGGCCATATGACGCGGGATCTTCACGGTCTCCACACGATATCGAACATCTATTATGACACGCCGGAGTATGACCTGATCCGGGCATCGATAGAAAAGCCTGTCTATAAGGAGAAGCTGCGCGTCCGCAGCTACAAGACCCCTAAAGCCGGCGACACGGTCTTCGTCGAACTGAAAAAGAAATTCGACGGCGAAGTGTTCAAGCGCCGGGTGCCCCTATCCCATGAGGAGGCAGTCAGATATCTCCATTGCGGAGACCGGCCGCAGGAGCGAAACCAGATCCTGAAGGAGATCGACTGGTTCATGGCCATGCACCGGCCGGTGCCGAAGGTTTTCATCGCTTATGACCGTCTCGCCCTGTTCGGAAACGAGGACCCGGAACTGCGGATCACCTTCGACAGCAACATGCGCTTCAGGGAGTCGCTGCTGGATCTTTCGAAAGGCACATGGGGCCGGCCTCTGGCGGATCAGGATACGATACTCATGGAAATAAAGATCCCCGGCGCAATGCCGTTGTGGCTAAGCGGCATCCTTTCGGAACTGCGGATCTATCCGGCTTCATTTTCCAAATACGGGATCTGTTATAAGGAACATCTGATATATCAAACCAATTCAAAGGGAGGGTTCATCTGTGCTTGAGAGTATTATTGAAACAACGGCCGCCAGCGCCGTCACGCCGGCATATCTGCTGGTCTGCACTCTGGCATCGCTGGCGCTGGGCTTCGGCGTCGCACTAATTTATATGTACCGCAATACCTACAGCAAAAATTTCGTCGTTACTCTGGCGCTGCTGCCGGCCATGGTTCAGCTCGTCATCATGATAGTGAACGGCAATCTGGGTGCCGGAGTCGCTGTGATGGGCGCCTTCAGCCTTGTCCGCTTCAGATCCATCCCCGGCAGCGCCAAGGATATCGGAAGCCTTTTCTTTGCGATGGCGCTTGGGCTTGCCACAGGCATGGGTTATATCACCGCAGGATTCCTTTTTATGATGATCGTCGGAGCCATGACGCTCCTGCTCAATACGGTAAGTTTTGGCGAACAGAAGAAAATCGAAAAGGAACTCAAGATAACCATCCCTGAAAATCTTGACTACGAAGGCCTTTTCGACGATCTTTTCGCCAAATACACGAAAGATTGCGAGCTTATCCGAGTCAGGACCACAAACATGGGCAGCCTTTATGAGCTTAAATACAGGATCATCCTGGACAGCCCGGTCATCAGCAAGGGATTCATGGACGAGCTCCGCTGCCGGAACGGCAATCTTACCATAGCCTGCGGCCGCGCAATGACTACCCGCGAAGAGCTTTGATCACGAAAGGAGAATATAAATGTCAATTATGAACTCAAAAACAATTTCCAGATCCGGAATGGCTCGCATTACCGCCATCCTGATTGCCATCGGCAGCTTTGGGACCGCCTTCGGCCTTGCCGGCTGTACCGGCGAAGCCGTAACCACACTCACTGATGCTTCATCCGTCGGATTCGAAGTCGAATATGCCACCGAAGACACCGATGCATCTTGGGATGCTGAGACCGCAACAACTATCAGCCTTGCCGACTCCGCTACCGGCATCAGTGGCAATGGTGCGTCGGTATCGACTGCTTCTGCCGGCATTACGACCGTAACGATCAGCGACGCCGGCACATATGTGTTAAGCGGTTCCATGTCAAATGGACAGATCGTCATCGACGCCGATGAGGACGATCTGGTTCGTATAGTCCTGTCTGACACTGCCGTGACAAATCCGGCAGGATCAGCCATCTATGAAAAACAGTCCGAAAAAACCATCATCACTCTTGAGGCAGGAACCGCCAATACGTTCGCGGACGGATCCTCCTACGCGCTGGCCGAAGGCGAAGACGAACCCGACGCGGCTATCTTCTGTGAGGATGACCTGACGATCAACGGTTCCGGCTCACTAACGGTCAACGGCAATTACAACAACGGGATCGCATCCAAGGACGACCTGGTGATTGCCGGCGGCACCTTTGATATCACAGCCGTGAACGACGCCATGCGCGGCAGGGATTCAATATCGGTATGCGGCGGAGACTTCACGATAGAAGCCGGTGGCGACGGCCTTCAGTCCAATAACGACGAGGATGTCGATAAAGGATGGATCTCCATCGACGGCGGCACCTATGACATAACTGCAAAAAATGACGGTATCCAGTCCGAAACCGATCTCCAGGTCACAAGCGGGAACATCGCAGTCACAGCTGGCGATGATGGACTCCATGCCGGCTCGTCTCTGGCAGTCATCGGAGGCATCATCAATATCTCTGAAAGCTATGAAGGCATCGAAGGCATGTTCATCGACGTGACGGGCGGGACCGTCGGCGTCGTTTCCGGTGACGACGGATTCAATGCCGCCGGCGGCAGCGACGGTTCGTCCGAAGACGGGAAAGCTGAAGCAGCCGCTTCCGGATCGGCAGAGTCCTATTACATCAGAATCGCCGGCGGCAGCATAACTGTCGATGCGTCAGGCGACGGCATAGACTCCAATGGCTCCCTGTATTTCGACGGCGGCACCGTCCTGGTCAGCGGACCGACAAACAACGGGAACGGCGCTCTTGATTACAACGGTGTATGCGATATAACCGGCGGACAACTGGTCATCGCGGGCAGTTCGGGCATGGCACAGTCGCCTTCGGACACGTCTTCCCAATATTCCCTGACAGTCTGCTATGCAGAGATCCAGACGGCAGGCTCAAAAGCGTCGCTTGTCGACGAAAGCGGAAACACCGTTCTCTCATTCTCCCCGACTAAAGAATACCAGTCTATCATCTTCAGCTCGCAGGATCTCGCAGAGGGAGGAGAATACACTCTTATGAGCGGAGATACGAAGCTAGCGACTATAACTCTCTCCGACATCGTGACTCGCGTATCCGATGATGGCAGTGCCGTCACTGGCAGTATGGGAGGTCCCGGCGGAATGGGCGGCGAACCCGGCGGCTTCGGCAAGCCGGAAGGTTTTGACGGTACCAGCCGTCCTGAGGGCCCTGTAAGACCTGACGATTCAACAGTCGATATGGACGACGCGGCCGCCGCAGTTTCCGAAACCTGAGCTCAAGGACTTTGACAAGCATAACACCAAAAAAGATCAGGCCTGCCGTCATAAGACCGGCAGGCCCGTTTTCTTAATATTTTCGTCTTTAGAGATCTATCACCAGGCAGACTTCGTCGCATTTGGGGAATTTCGGGCAGTTGATGCATTCCCGCCAGATCTTGTGGGGCATCTGTTCCTTTTCGACTTCCCGGAAGCCGCATTTTTCAAAAAATCCCGGTTTGTAGGTCAGCGTGAACACCTGCTTCAGTCCAAGCTCCCTGGCTTCGTCTAGCAGATACTCGACGAGCTTTTTACCGATCTTCATGCCGCAATACTTTTCATCGACAGCAAGGGACCTTATTTCCGCAAGATCCAGCCACAGGATCTGCAGGGCCCCCGCTCCGACGACCTCGCCATCCATCTCGACGACGGCGAAATTCCTGATGTCTTCATATAGCACACTTCTTGCCTTGGAAAGCATCATGCCTTCTTTTGCATAATGATTCACAAGGTTGTGGATCCTCTCGACGTCTGACAATTTAGCTTTTCTGATTTTCATAACATTTTTCCGCCTTTTTATATTTATACACAATCGTGTATATTCATCCGTTCCTGATACGCATTATACTATTTTAAACAGGTTCATACAATGCCTATTTCCGAAAAATCGAAAACCAAAGCCCCGCGGCTTGAAAAAAACGCAAATAGGTATATAGTAAAATCAAAAGGAGGTCGCAACGATGAAAGATCTGATCGGATACTATGAAAAATATAAGGAAAAAATGAATATGGCGGATTTCGCCCTTCTGAAAACGGCGCTGATCTCGTTTGGCGTGCTGGGCGGGCTTCTGGTGCCAAAAGCCCATCGAAAAAAAGCGGCGGTGACGGCATGCGCTGTCTATTCCATATCCATCGTCCCAATAATGGCGAAATTCCTGGGCGTCGTGCTGGAAAATTCAAAGCCGGCCGACGAAGACCAGGAACAGGGGGCGCAGGGCACGGACTGACATGGCGGCCTGCCGCAGGATCATCAAACCCCATTGCAGATCTCATATTCCCGTCAATAAACCAGAGCGCGGAGGACAATCGATCCTTCCTGCGCTCTGTTTAGTTTACCTGCGCTCTATTTATTTTTGCCCGTCTCCTGTTTGTTTACGCCTGTGCCGTGAAGATGGGCGGCGTAAGATGCGAAGGACGCGATCTTGCCGGCCATCGCAAGCCCCAGAACGATCAGGGTGGCTGGATTTTGGGGCAGGACGATCATCAGGAAGACGGCCGCGGCGAATAGTATCGTGGCGCTCTTTCCGAATTTGTTGGCGGGGATGACGTCTTTCTCCTTGTGGAAGTAAAGGTACGTTCCAACGGCGATCTGGACGCTCTCGATGGCCAGCATGATCCACAGCCCCCATACGGGCATGATGCCGATCATCGTCAGGCATACGAGGGCCGTCAGCAGCATCAGCTTGTCGGCGAGGGGATCCAGCACGATGCCCACCACCGAGATCACGTTATATTTGCGTGCCAGCCAGCCGTCCAGAACGTCCGTCAGTCCGGCGACAAGGAATATCGCCAGCGCATAGAAATGTCCATTCGGGATCGGCTCAAAAAACATATAGGCAAACACCGGCACGAGAAGAAGCCGGATGATCGTCAGCGCATTCGGCACATGCCTCATCCGGCTTTGCTCCAAAGCCGGAGGCGCATTTCCATGGTCAGAACGCGGCGTCATATTTCGATAGCCCGAACATATCCCTCAGGGCGGTCAATTCTCTGAGCACTTCACTGTTGATCGGAACGCCTTTGGCCTTTCTCTCCTGATAAGCAAGGTATTCTTTCTCTCCCGCTGTGTATATGTGGTCGCAGCCCACGGCTTTCTTTGAAGCCCTGAGCTCCCGGAGTATGTCGCCGGTGGTCTTTTTGAAATCCTGCGGATCCGTGAAGGCCGCGATATCGATGGCAATAAAGAAATGGCCGAGCCTGTACGGAACTTTTTTGCCGTTTTCAAAACCCGTCAGCATCTTCATGAAAGCACCGCCCTGAAGGGCTGCGGACAGGATCTCGACGACAGTCGCGTATCCGTAGCCTTTGTAGCCGCCAAGCTCTTCGCCGATGCCGCCGAGAGGCGCCAGAGCAGCTGTTCCCGCGACGAGGTCCGCCAGGACCTGATGGGCGTCCGTCAGCGCATTGCCCTGCTCATCGATGACCCATCCTGCCGGCATGGTTTTGCCGAGCTTTTCATAAAGCTCGATCTTTCCGCGCTGGGTGATCGAGGTAGCGCAGTCGATCAGGAACGGAAAAGCCTCATCCGTCGGGATGCCGATGGTCAGGGGATTGGTCCCCAGCATGTTCTCGACGCCGAAGGTCGGCGCCATCGACGGTCTGGCGTTGGTGCCGGTCATGCCGATCATGTTGTTCTCGATCGCCATGGATGCATAATATCCGGCGATGCCATAATGACTGGAATTCCGAACGGCCACCATGCCCATGCCAAATTTTTTCGCCTTCTCAATGGCCATTTCCATCGACCTGCGGGCAATCACATGCCCCATGCCGTTATGGCCGTCTATGACGGCGGTCGTCGGACTTTCCCGGACGATCTCGAATTCCGTCACAGGAAACAGTATCCCATCCTTTATCCTGTCGATGTAGATCGGTTTGAGCCTGTTGACTCCATGGGAATCGATCCCGCGCTTATCCGATTCGATCAGCACGTTGGCGCAGATCGCCGCGTCCGTTGCCGGTACGCCGGCTCCAATGAATACATCCTTCATAAAGCTTTCCATAACGTCAAAATCGACATAGATCATTTTCTCATCCATCACCGCATCATCCTTTCATTGTCCAAATATCTGTGCTTCAATTCTATCTTCTGCTACGGCATTCGTAAATAAAAATTTGTTTTTTGCGCAGTGTGGCACACTTGGCCAGATCCTTTGCGTTATACTCGGACGAACCGGGTGCGCCGCGCTCATGCCATGTCCAGCATGTCCCGGTAGGCGTCTGCAAGCCTTGCGGCGATCCCTTCCGATCCGCATCGGTATTGGATCCGCCTGCCCGCCTGATTTATGGCGAATACGCTGACTGGCATGATGTCCATCAGCGAATTCGTGACGAACATTTCGTCCGCCCGGCATACCGCATCCAGCGTAAAATGGCCGGTCGTCATCCCGATACCCAGATTGCCGCAAAGATCGATGATTTTCTGGCGCGCAACGCCTGGAAGCAGCCCGCAATCGGGCGACGGCGTGAAGACCCGGCCATCTGCTATCCAAAAGATATTTGTCCGGGACCCTTCGCTGACAAATCCCCTGCCGTTCAGGAAAATGGCCTCCTCGTATCCCAGGTCCTGCGCCTGGCGCAGTGCCAGCGCATTCTCCGCATAGCTGATGCTCTTGATGCCGCAGAGAGGCGACGTCTCGTTTCTTCTGGCTTCCGCCAGGCTGACGCCAAAGCTGCCGCGGTCGGCATCGTCATAATTCTTTTTCCCCGTATGGATGATCCGATCTGTTTTCCCTTCTGGTCCCCTGCTGCAGATGATTTTGAGCAGGCCGCTTTCGACGCCGTTCTTCTCGATGAGCCTGGCGGCAACATCCATGGTCCGCCTCATATCCAGGTCGAATTCCAACTCGAATATCGGCAATGCTTCATTAAGGCGCCGCAGATGCTCTTGGAGGAATATCGGCCTGCCTTTACGGACCCTTATCGTCTCAAACACGCCGATACCTCTCGAGAAGCCTTCCGATGCAGGGTCGACGCAGGCTTCGCCGCTGTCCAGATATCTTGAATTCATATATATCATCATGCTTCAACTCCCGGTAAGCTTACTACCGCTGCCTTGATCAGCGCAGCTGCTTTACAGAGCATCTCGTCGTATTCCGCCTGTGCTTCCGAATCCCAGACGATGCCGCCGCCAGCCTGAAAACTGATACGGCCTTCCTGCCAGACGATGGTCCTGATGGCGATGTTGAAATCGGCATTTCCATCGAATCCAATATACCCGACGCTGCCTGTATAGATGCCCCGTTGGGTCGGCTCCAGCTCGTCGATGATCTCCATGGCCCGGATCTTCGGTGCTCCCGTTATGGATCCTCCCGGGAACATGGCTTTCAGGCAGTCCGCCGCATGGACGCCTTCCGGCAGTCTGCCCTCCACCGAAGCAACCAGATGATTCACCGAGGCGTAGCCTTCGATGCTGAAAAGCTCCGGGACCCTGACGCTGCCGGCCTCGCAGACCTTTCCCAGGTCGTTTCGCTCGAGATCGACGATCATCAGAAGCTCGGCCCTGTCTTTTTCGCTATTCAGAAGCTCCCGCGCGTAAGCGCGATCCTCCTCCGGCGTCGCCCCTCTCGGCCTCGTTCCCTTGATCGGCCGAGTCTCCACGATCCTATCCCTTATTTGCAGGAATCGCTCCGGCGAACTGCTGATGACCTTCGCGCTGCCGCAATCGCCATAGCAGGCGAACGGCGCGGGATTTATTTCCCGGAGCCGGCAGTAAAGCTCATATGGCGCCATAGCCGTTTCGCCCCGGAATCGCTGCGTCATATTGACCTGATAGATATCTCCCGAGCGGATATACTCCCTGATTTTTCCGATCGCTCTGTCATATGCCGCACGGTCGAGATTCGCTTCCAGTCTGCAAACGGATCTGCCCGGATATTCCGTCTTATTTCCCGACCTGCTTGTCAGTATTTCGGCGCTGCCGGCCGACAGAACTTCTTCGGCCTTTCCGATCCATGCGCAAGCCGTTTCCGGATCGGCGCCAGAAGCCGCATATACTGTATCTTCGAAATGGTCGATGACGACGGCGCCATCGTACAGGCCAAAAAAACAATCCGCTATGCCGGTGTCGTCGACTGCTGTCCTTGGCAGCGTTTCGATATGATGGCAGAGGTCATAGCCGAGGTAGCCGACCGCGCCTCCGGTGAACGGCAGGGCTGTGTCGTCTCCAGCGGTCCGGTCAGCATCGCCGGCAGCCTGATTGGCCTCGGTTTCGGCCTGATCTTTGTCGAGGGCGGCGGCCTGATCGTTGTCGTGGACGGCGGAAGCGCCAACGCCGCCAGGCGGCAAACCGACCGGTTCCTGCCGCTTCAGCAGGGACTTCAGCGCTTCGAAGGGATCTCCCGCGAAAACCTCGCAGCCGCCGCCATCCTCAACCCGGATGACGCCGTTCTTACTCTCCAGCGTGGCGGACGGATCGAAAACGATGATCGAATAGCGCCCCAGCTTTTCGTGGTGCATGGCGCTGTCCAGAAAAAAGCAATGCTTCCGGTCTTGGAACAGCGAGAATATTTCCTGGCTTTTCAGCCCCGTGTCGATTTTTTTGATCATATCAGCCTCTCGATCCCGTCTTTTTGTTTTCTTTTGCTCTTTCGACAAAATTCCGGAGCATTTCCATGCCGTGCTCCGTCAGGATGGCCTCCGGATGGAACTGGACGCCTTCGACCAACTGCTCCCTGTGCCTCAGGCCCATGATTTCGTCTTCGGCGGTCCAGGCTGTGATCTCAAGGCAATCCGGTAGGGTCTCCCGTTCCACTGTCAGGGAATGGTAGCGGGTGACCGCCAGCGGCTGCTTCAGTTCCTTGAAAACGCCCGATCCATTGTGGCGGATCTGGTGGACCTTCCCGTGGACGGGCTGCAGAGCCCGGACGATCCGTGCGCCAAATGCTGCCGCTATGGCCTGGTGGCCGAGGCAGATCCCCAATATCGGCACTTTCCCTGTGAAGCTGTTTATGATCTCCATGCTGGCGCCGGCCTTTTCAGGCGTTCCCGGCCCCGGCGAGATCACGATTATCTCCGGGTCGAGGTTTTCAACCACATCGACGCTGACATGGTCGTTCCGCAGGACCTCCACATCCTCCCCGAGCTGCCGGAGATACTGCACCAGATTATAGGTGAATGAATCGTAATTATCTATCATAAGGATCATGATCGGTCCTTTCCTTTCACAAATATCCATACATCGGCCTCTACCCGGCCTCCCGCCTGCCGCGCGCTGCGTCAAAGGATGAAATAAAGGGAATCGAGCAGGTAGGCGCTGTTGTATTTTACAGCGAGCTTCCATAGCTTTCGCTTGATGGCTGCCGAAGACGATTGGCTCCCGGCGAGCAGGGCTAAGTCCTTTTCTATGGCCTGCTTTTCCTTCGCGTCCGCAATATCCTTGAAATACCCCCAGACATGCTGGGCCGCATTGACCGCGTTTCCGGCTGTGATTTCCGATCCCAGCGCTTCCTCCACCAGCCGGTAGAATTCCACAGCGGGGTATCCGCTCTTGTCTTTCAGCAGTTCCCTGATCCGGCTGTAAGCAGACGGCGAGCGTTCCAGCACCGCGTATTTGTATCTGCCCCATTCCGTTTCGATATTTCGGATCTGCCGGACCGGCGTCGTGCACAGGATGCATTTGACTGCGGAAAGATTCTTGTCCTTGACCTCCAGCATGATATCGACACAGCGCCCGTCAATGCGCCTGTAAAAATCCAGGAACCCGTCGATGGCGATGGTGCCTGTATGGGATCCAGGCTTCTTATTGGGATTCTGCTGGGAATAGTGAATTTTCTGCGCGCCATCCCCTGCAGACCATGTCGCTGCGCATTCCTTGATCCAATAAAGGTCATCAGCTGCGGGATCGGCGGGTTTGACTGCGTTGTGAAGGTTGTCGTATATGGCGGGGATCCCTGTCGCTGCGCTGATCTCCAGGATATCGGCAATATTGAAGCACTTGTCGTCGTTTTCGATCACAAGCCGCCTCTTTATACCGTCGTCAAGCTGACGCCAATTGGTGGTGAAGCGTTTGACTGCCGTCTTTTTATCGTTGTATATGCCGCCGACATGAAGGATGATCTTAGCCGAAGCGTCCGCGCCAAGAGCGGAAAGGACCCTGCAGTGATAACGCAGGTCGTCCACAGCCCTTTCGACGACGCCCGGATCGGGCGAATTCAGGACCGTGTATTGGCCCGGGTGCATCGAGACCCGGATGCCGCCAGTCCTGATCTGCCCGCCTATCGCTTGGAACCGCCTTTCGAACATCCTGTCCCAGTCCAGTTGATTGACTGGGCTGGAACCGAAGGGGATCAGGTCGGAGCTGATGCGAAACAGCCGGATGCCGTTCCGACTGTTGTATTCCATGATTTTCTCGAGGGCATCCAGATTATGGCCGATGATTTCCGCCAGCTTTTCCCCAGTGGCGTTTTTCAGTATGCAGCTTCGCTGCTCCGTGTTCGGAACGCCTACTGCGAGGCAGGCATAGCCGATGCTGATATCCGGGTTTCCTTTCTCCGTTTTCATGTCAGATTTTCTCCATTTCCATCTTCTCTTTCGGCGCCGGGAATGAGGCGGAGAGCAGTTCGACATCCTCTTCAGTCAGCCTGAGATCCTTCGTCGCAGCGTTCTGCGCCACATGGGCCCTGCCGACAGCCTTTGGGATCGCCGCCATATCGGGATGCCTGAGGACAAAAGCCAGCAGGACCTGCATCGGCGCCACTCCATATTTCCGCGCCAGCTGAAGCACGCCGCCGTTTCCGAGCAGCTCGTTCCGGAGACTGCCGCCCTGGGCGACGGGGCAGTAGGCCATGAACGGGATCCCATGATCGCGCTGCCACGGCATCAGATCAAATTCGATGCCTCTGGAGCCCAGATTGTACAATACCTGGTTGACGGCGCATTTTGGGCCGTCGGGCACCTTCCAGAGGTCTTCCATATCCGCGGTGTCGAAGTTGGAGACGCCCCAGCGCCCGATCCTGCCTTCGGAGACCAGTTTTTCCATGCAATAGGCCACTTCCGCCAGGTCGGCGTCTTCCCGCCAGTGCAGCAGATAAAGGTCCAGCCGTTCGACGCCCAGCCGCGCAAGTGTCCTGGCGCAGCTTTTTTCGATATGGCTTTTGCCGGCGTTCCATGGGTAGACTTTGGAGACGAGAAAGACGTCTTGCCGCCTGAAATCTCTCACTGCGTCGCCGGCGACGGCTTCCGCCTCCCCGTCGGCGTACATCTCGGCCGTGTCGATCATATTTATGCCCAGGCGGACGCCGTATTTCAGCGCTTCAACTTCCCGGTCCCGTGCGCCGGGATCCTCTCCCATGCGCCAGGTCCCCTGCCCGAGACGAGGCATATAGCCGCCGTCCGGCAGCGTCAGATAAAATGATTCGGTGAATAATTTCGTCTCCATGCTCGATCCTTTCATTGATTTTTCAGCGTTATATCTGATAGTATATTGAAGGAGCGCTGATTTCAAGCGCAAATTATGCGTAAATCATAAGTCGGCCGTCGGCTGCAGGATTCTGCCGCCGGGAAAGAAGTCTGGCATGTTGAAAAAACAAAACAAAGAAATGCTGTCCGTCGCCGGCCTTTTGGCTGTGGCTTTCGTGTGGGGCCTCGGTTTTCCGGCTCTTAAAGCCTTGTCCGATACGATGCCGGCTTTCTTCATAATCGCCGCAAGATTCATTCTGGCTTCGCTGCTTCTCGGGATCGTCTTCAGGAAGCGTCTTCGCCGGATCGACCGGCGCCTGGCCACAAGCGCATTGATTTTGTCTGCGTTCCTGTTTTTTACCTATGTCTTCGCCACGGTGGGCATTCGGTATACGACTTCGGCCAAGGCATCCTTTTTCAGCTGCATCGGGGTCGTGTTCATCCCGATCATCGGACGCCTTCTGTTCAAGGTCAGGATCACTGGCAGAATCGCCATCAGCGTAGCCGTCTGCGCTGTCGGGCTTTTCCTGATATCCTATACGCCGGGCATGGGATTCAGCCTGGCCCTCGGTGACATCCTCTGCATGCTTTGCTCGTTATGCGGCGCCTTTCATGTCATTTATGTCGGAAGGCTTGCGAAAAACCAGGATGCGGCGCTATTGACACTACTCCAGCTTTTCTTCATCGCGGTTTTCGCCGCAGTCGCCTCGCTCCTTGTCGATGACGTCCCATCGTCGTTCGGAACGTCGGATCTATGGCTGCTGCTTTTTCTCGGGATCTTCTGCACGGCTATCGCTTTCCTGATCCAGACGGCGAGCCAGAAATACATCAGTTCATCCAGGGTCGGCGTCATATTCGCCGTGGAGCCGGTCAGCGGCGCAGCGTTCTCCGCCATTCTTCTGGGAGATCATCTTGGCATTGCCGGCATAGCCGGCGGTCTGCTGATCGTTGCCAGCATCATCATCATGGAAACGGGCCTGTCCTCGTCATAGCTGCCTGCCCATGATCTCCGCCTCGATCCCGAAGGATCCCATCTCTGCAACGATTTCCCGGAGCCGTTCATCCGACGGCGGCTGGAACGCCTCCTGGGCGCCGCCGATATTGGCCATCTTGGACACGCCGAGCCTGTGATAAGGCAGCAGCGTAACGTGTTTCAAGCCGCTGGCCGCTAAAAATCCCGCTGTGTTTCTTATTATTTCAGATGAATCATTCACACCCGCGACCAGCGGCATCCGCATGCGGATCTTCGCGGATAATCCCGTCGACGCCGCCATTCGGCGCAAGTTGTCCAATATTATGCCGTTGTCGACGCCGGTGTATTTTATATGCTTATCACTGTCGATCAGTTTCATGTCGAAAAGCACATTGGACACATTGCCGTGAAGCGCCAGTTTTTCAAGGATTTCATAGCTGCCATAGCCTGACGTGTCCAGGCATACGTCGATGCCTTCCTCAGCGCAGGCGCAAATCAGCGCCTCGACGAAGTCCGGCTGCGTCAGCAGCTCGCCGCCGCTGATCGTGACGCCGCCGCCGGTGTGTCTGTAAAAATCCCGGTCCTGCAGCGCGATTCGCAGGACCTGGCTTACGGTCATCGATTCGGCGACGGGATCCACTGCCCTTGCATAGCAAACCTCGGTGCATTTCAGGCAGCGGGCGCATTTGGCCCAGTCCATCGCCAGCCTGCCGCCGTCGTCCGTGACGGCGCTGTTTGGGCATTCCGCCGCGCAGGCACCGCAGCCGATGCATTTGTTCGGCAGCCTTATGATCTGCTGCAGCGGGTCGATCAGCTCCGGATTGTGGCACCAAAGGCAGTTCAGCGGACAGCCCTTTAAAAAGACCGTCGTTCGGATCCCCGGGCCGTCCTCGGTGGAAAATTTCTGTATCCCGCCGACAAGGGCTCTTATCTCATGATTTTCCATATCCATATCCCTATCAACATCCATATCCATAGCGGCATCCATATCCGCGTGTTTCCTTATCCCAGGTGGGCCGTCCTGTCGATGATCGAATCCTGGGCCGCCTTGTCAAGCTCGGTGAAATACGCCATATATCCGGCGACGCGGACCATCAGGCCCCTGTATTTTTCGGGCTCCTGCTGAGCCTTGACCAGCGTTTCATTGTCCACCACGTTGATTTGGATATGCTCGCCCTTATGGTCAAAGTAGGTCCTGATCACGCCTTCGATGATCTGAAGGCCTTTTTCGCCCTGGATCCCTCTCGGATCGAAGCGCAGATTGAACAGCGCGCCGTCGTGATAGAAAACCTGGTCCAATGCCGCGACGGATTTGACCGTCGCCGTCGGTCCGCTGACGTCCCTGCCCATCACTGGCGACGCGTTGTCGCTGAAAGCCTGGCCTGCCAGCCTGCCGTCCGGCGTCGCGCCAGTGACCTCGCCGTGGGAAATGTTCACCGTCTGGGACAGATTGCAGAACGAATAATGGCCGCCTCGCGAATCCCTGTATTCCTGCACGGTATTTGCGACAAACACCAGAATATCCCTGGCGATGCTGTCCACATACTCGATGTCGTTTCCGAACTTCGGCGGCTTGTTGATCAGCAGCTGCCGGATCCGCTCCTCGCCCTCGAAGTTCCTGTCCAGGACGCCGATCAGCTTTTCCATGGACAGCGTCCTATCCCGGAACACGACTTCCTCGATGGCCACGATGGAATCCGCCAGATTGGCCGGGCCTGTCATGAAGATGCCCGACGTGTTGTATTTCGTGCCGCCTTCCTGCACCGACCGGCCATTCCCGATACAGCCGTCCATCACAAGGGACGCGAAGATGACCGGCAGCCGCAGCATATGGTTGGGAACCATTATATTATAGCCGTCGCGGATCATTTCAAAGAAATAGACCAGCTGTTTTTTGACGGCTTCCATCAGTTCGTCTTTACTCTTGAATTCCGTCGGATCGCCTGTCTGAAGGCCGATCTGCTCCCCGGTCCGCGGATCGACGCCGTTGTGGAGCACCAGCTCCAATACCTTAGGCCCGTTGACGTAGCCGCTGTCCGGGCTGCCGTCCGCCGTGCCGCCGCCGGGCTGGGGCTGGATGCATCCGACAATGGCCCAGTCCCTTGCCTCTTCCATCGTGCAGCCCTTCGCCAGCACCATCGGGATCGCCGCATCGTCATTGAAGAATCCAGGATTGGCAAGGCCTCTCTGGACCATTTCGGCGCCTTTGCGGATCAGCGCCTTCGGTGTACCGTCATGGACGCGGACTGCCAGGACCGGCTGGGACGTCTGCAGGTCCGCCGCCGCGTCGAGACACAGATAGGACAGGTCGTTCGTCGCGTCCCTGCCGTCGATCGTCTGTCCGCCGACCATCAGGATCTCCCACATCGGATAGCCGGCAAAGGATTTCGAATACCATTTATCCCGTATTTCAATGACCTCGCAGGTCTTCAAATAAAAACACTCGAGCAGCTCCAGCACATCGCGATCGTCCGTCAGCTTTCCCGCCTGTCTATCCGCGGCAAGGAACGGATCCATGTATTGATCGAACCGTCCAAAGCCGCAGGCCGTGGTCGGCGCCTCAATATGGAAGGCCACCTGCACGAACCAGATGAGCTGCAGCGCCTCATGGAAGCTTCGCGGCGGATCAGCCGGCACCTGCCTGCAATTGGAAGCGATCGCGCGCAATTCGTCAGCTCTCTTCGGATCTTTCTCCTCTCGCGCCATCGCATCCGCGACGCCTGCATATCGGCCGGCGAACCTGACGATCGCTTCGCAGACGATGATGCAGGCGTTCCAAAAGTCGATCTTTTCCTGCTTCTCCCTGGTTCCGCCGACTTCCCGCTTTATATTTTCCCTGCATTCATCGATATAGCCGTTGAGTCCCATTTCGAGCAATTTCCTGTGATTCGGCATCGTTTCGCCGGAACAGCCGTTCCTGCAGCCGATGGAAATGATATCAAGCTGCCTTGCCCGCTCGATATGCGGCGGCAGGATCAGCGGCGCCAGATCCTCGATGCTCTTGCCTTCCCAATATTTCAGGCAATCGAGGATCTCTTCCCGGTCCGCCGGCGTGATGTCCAGCGGATCCGTCGCCCGTACCGGGAAATCGTCTATATCCTCGACCAGCCATTTGCTCGAAGTGTATTCCGGGAAGAGATTCGCTCCCCTGTAGGTGCTCGTCGGTGTGCCAACGATCAGTTCATCCGGATTGATCAGGATCGTCATATTATCCAGCACATGGGCCAATATCTTCGCCCGGAAAACCGGTATCGCGTCACCGGCGTATTTTTTATAGGCTTCTGTCGCAAGCAGCAGCCGTTCGGCGGTGATGTTCGGTTTAGTGTCGAAATATCTTTTCCGCATGCGCTCCAATCGTTCATTCAGCATAACATGACCTCCTTTTGCAGTTCTATAAAGCTTGTCCTTTTTTTAGCAGGATAGTATAATTATAACCGCTCGATTGAAATTTTTGCGCACTTTTTCTGCGCATTTTATCGAAAGATTCCTTGCCGACGCATAATACCCGGCCGTTAAACCTCATATATTATAAAAGAAATGTGTTTTTTAAATAAAATTGCTTAAAGCTGCCTGCCCCGGGGTAATAAGAACACACAAAAGGGAACAATGCGGCGGCGACGCCGAATATAATTAAAAAACAGGAGGAATACGAAATGAACGATCAAAAGACACTGAAAAACCTCATGGAAGCATTCGCCGGAGAATCCCAGGCAAACAGAAAATATCTGGCCTATTCAAAAAAAGCTGAAGCAGACGGAAAAATAAACGCCGCCAAGCTCTTCAAGGCGGCATCGGACGCCGAAACCCTGCATGCCCTCAAGCATTTCGAAGTGGCCGGCAAGACCGGCACGACGGTCGACAATCTTAAAGACGCCGTCAGCGGCGAAACCCACGAATATAAAGAAATGTATCCCGACTTCGTCAAGGAAGCCGAAGAAGAAGGCAACAAAGCCGCTGTCATGTCCTTCACCTTCGCGATGAAAGCGGAAGAGGTCCATGCGAAACTTTATCAGGAAGCTCTTGAAAACCTCGACCAGACAGAAGAGATCTTCTATTACCTCTGCCCGGTCTGCGGAAACATTGAAAAAGCAGTGCCCGAAAAATGCAGCATCTGCGGCGTCCCCGGATCGAAATTCATCAAATATTAGTCTTATTCCGGAGATTATTCTCAAAATCGGTCACAGGAAAGAATTTTCATCTGTACGCTGGCGATTTTCGCGTTATAATATAATTGTACAAAGGTACGAATATATTCAAGGAGGGTGTAACCATGAGCAACATTTTCAAAAACTCATCAGTCATCACGATCTGGAATGTAAACACCGAAAGCGGCGAACATGTGGTCGAGCTCAACGACAATGAACTCACCGGCAGGAGATGCTTCAACATCGATCATGAGGAAGTGCTGTGCGACACGAGCTTTTTATTCAGCAAGGCCTTTGACTACACCTTTGAAATCGACGGGCACACCTGTGAAATCAGCGTGCGGTATATGCCCAGCGCTCACTATGCGCAAACAGTCACCGGGCATTTCAAGATGGACGGAGAAGAAATCGAGCCGGCAGCCATCAGTCACGAATAGGATCCTGGAGTTGACCGCGATAGCATAAGAATAGGGATATAAAGACAGCGCGCCTGAAAAGGCGCGCTGTTCTGTTTTTTATATCCTGCCTGCGAACGTTCGATCCGTCATGTCGGGTCGGATCAGCCGAAGATTTTTCCCAGCAGTTTTTTTATGAATGATTCGCGCTTTGCGGGATGCCCTGTCGCGGCAGCGGCGGTCTTATCGCTTCCGCTCGCGCTTCTGTGCGCATCCCTCCCGGCGCCGTGTCCCGATACTGCCTGCTCTGATGCCGTTCCAGGCGATCCTGCCGGCTCCTGAGGTTTTTTCTTTCGTCTCCTTCGTCTGCGCTTTTTGGGCGCCTCGCCGTTGGCGGGCAATTGATCCTCGGCGCTCTGCCTGGCCGGTTTGCCGGCATCCTGCCCTTCCTCTGGGCCTTTTTCAAGTTTTTCAGCATTGCTTTTTCCAGGCCTTCCAGCGGAACCCTGTCTGCCGGCAGCTGTTTCTTTGCCTGATCTGTCTCTGCTGCGGGATCGCTTCGGTTTTTCCGGTTTTTCGACGTGATCGGCGCTCTCGCCCAGCTCTTCCTTCTCTTCCTTTTCAGCCTGGTCGGCTTTTTCGGCTCTGGATTTCATCCAGGCCCTGGCGCTCGCCCTGCTTGCCTCCATATCGGCATCCGTCGGCAGGTCGCCCTCTGTGATCATCGCGCCAATGTGCTCTTCGATCTCATAGAGGCTCATGATGTCCTCGGCGGTCACGAGCGTTATGGCGCGTCCTTCGTTCCCGATCCTGCCGGTTCGGCCGATCCTGTGGATATAGCTGTCCCGGTCTTCCGGAACATCATAGTTTATCACCAGGGCCAGCCCTTCGATATGAAGCCCGCGCGCCGCCACGTCCGTCGCCACAAGGATATGGAACACCCCGCGCCGGAACTGCTGGATCGTTCGAAGACGCTTGCTCTGCGGGATATCCCCGTGAAGCGCCTCGCACCGATGGCCTTCCCTGTCCAGGAATGCCTTGACCCTGTCGACGGCGATCTTTGTATTGCAGAAGATCATGCAGCTGTCAGGCTGGTCGTGCATCAGGATCCGGTTCAGGTTGTAATTCTTGCGGTTCCGCTCAACGCGATAATAGACCTGCCTGATCGTGTCGACGGTCTTGGTCTGCGATTCTATTTCAATGGTCACGGGGCGCTTCATGTAATCCGTGCAGATCCGCAGGACTTCCGGCGGCATGGTGGCGGAAAAAAGCAGCGTGATCCTGTTTCGCGGTATCGTCCGGACTATTTTCATGACCTGGTCGAAGAAACCCATGTCCAGCATCCTGTCTGCCTCGTCGAGGACCAGGAAGCGGACATTGTTCGTCTTGAGCGTGCCGTGGCGTATATGGTCAAAAACCCTGCCGGGCGTTCCGACCACGACGGAAACGCCATCCTTGAATGCCTGTATTTCAGTGTTCATGCTGTGCTGTCCATAAACAGCCGTCGTTTTAAGGGTCATGTACTGACCCATTTTCTCCAGGTCGCTTTCGACCTGGACCGCCAGTTCGCGTGTTGGCGCCAGGATCAGTCCCTGCAGTCCTTCAGCGGCTGGATCGATCATCTGCAGCATCGGAATGCCGAATACCGCGGTCTTGCCGCTTCCTGTCTTTGAAATGGCGATCAGGTCCTCACCCTTCAAAATATGCGGGATCCCTCTCGCCTGGACCTCTGTGGGCGTTTCGAAGCCCATTTCTTCGAGGGACTTTAAGATTTGCGGGTCTATGCCCATTTCATCGAATCTGCTTGCCATAATGCCTTCTTTCATGCTCATTTCGTATTTTTTTCCAATTTCAGCAGCCGCTCTTTGATGTGCAGACCGCCGCCGTATCCCACCAGTCGCCCGTCTGCGCCGATGACCCTGTGGCAGGGGACGACGATCGATATCGGGTTTTTATTGTTCGCCATGCCCACCGCCCTGCAGGCTTTTGAATTTCCGACCTGCGCGGCGATCTGTCCATAACTGCGCGTTTCACCATAAGGGATCGTCTGCAGAGCCTCCCAGACCCTTTTCTGGAATTCGGTCCCGGCTGCTTCCAACGGCAGGTCGAAATCCCTTCGCGTTCCTGCCAGGTATTCCCTGATCTGTCCGGCCGCTTTTCTGATCAGCGGCGTCTCCAGAGACGCGCCGTCCACGGCGGTTTCGCCATCGAAAAATATATCGGTCACGGCATTTCCATTGTCCGCGATGCCGATCCTGCCGATCTCCGTATCATAATAGAACACGTTTTTCATCATACTCACCTCATGATGGATTTTTACCGCCGGAGTGCGGACTTGAACATACATGTCTATTATAATCAATTATTTCCGATTTGTCGTTAATGAAATGAAAAAAGCGCATGATCATGTCGCATGCGCTTTTGATGAGGTCATTTGCCGCTGGCCGCTCCCTTGCAAACGCTACGCTGGTGGGCAGAGCAGCCGCCCGAGCAGCCGATGCAGGTGTTGTTCCTGATGCTCTTCAGCGACTTGAAGGCGCCGAAGCCGACAATGGCGAAGAATATCAGACCGATTATTATTGTAGGTATCATGAAGATCACTCCTTACTTCGTTCCAACGGAACACTCGTCGCAAACGCGTACTCTGTTCCGGTTTCTGCCAATTAAAATGAGGATGCCGGCAGCGATCGCGAGAAAGATGGCGATGGCGGCCTGATAGCCGTCCGCCGGGCTGCCGTAAACGAGAAGCGTCCCGATCTGGGATATCAGCATGGCGACCGTGTATCCGGTCGCAAGCTGGAACAGGATCGCCCGGCCCAGCCACTTTCTGGTTCCCAGTTCGGCATTCATCGCGCCGATCGCTGCGAAGCATGGCGGGATGAAAAGATTGAAGGCCAGGAAGGCCAGTGCCGTCACTGGCGTGAACAGTCCGGACAGCGGGCCGCCGGACAGGCGCAGCGCTTCATCGGATGCCGCGAGCAGTATCGCCAGCGTCGCGACGACATTTTCCTTTGCCACAAGGCCTGTCAGCGCAGCGGCGGCGGCCTGCCAACCGGCGAAACCCAGCGGGATCAGCAGCGGCGCGGCGAGGCCTCCCAGCAGCGCCAGCATGCTGTCCTCCTGTCCGCCGGCAACGCTCAGATCCCAGCTGTAAGTCTGCAGGAACCATACGAGGGTGTTCATCACGAGTATGATCGTCGTCGCCTTGACCAAAAAAGCCTTCGCCTGCCTCAGCACCTGCCGGGCCGCATGCTTCAGGCTCGGCAGCCTGTATTCGGGCAGTTCGATAATAAATGTCGAATCGCCTTCGAATCCGAAGATCCTTTTCAAAATCAGGCCGCCGCCAATAATCAGCAGCCCCGCCATCAGATAAGTCGCCGGAAACACCCAGGCCGCTCCCGGAAAGAAGACGGCGCTGAACAGCGCGATGACCGGCATCTTGGCCCCGCAGGGCACAAAAGGCGCCAGCATGACCGTGACCTTGCGCTCATTGTCATCTTCGATGGTCCTGGAAGCCATGACGCCCGGGATCGAACATCCGGATCCGACGATCATCGGGATCACCGATTTGCCGGACAGCCCTATTTTCTTGAAATACCTGTCCATAATGACAGCCACCCTTGCCATATACCCGCTGTCTTCCAGCAAAGCAAGGCAAAAGAAAAGCACCATGATCAGCGGAATGAAGCTTATTACGGCACCGGCGCCTCCGACGGCGCCGTCGACGATGAGTCCCTGCAGCAGCGGATGCACGCCGTAGGATTCAAAAAATGCGTTCATTGCATCCGGTATCCTCTGACCGAACAGATCCTCGCCCAGATAAGCCGACAGCCATCCGCCAAGACCACCGATGGAAAATGCGTAAACCGCCCACATGATCGCCGCGAAAATCGGCAGGCCGATGACGGGATGGGCCACGATCCGGTCGATCCTGTCAGAGACAGTGATGTCGCCGGGCATCCTCTTTCTTTTAAGATACCGGCCGACCAGCCTTTTGATATATTTCTGCCTTTCTACATCCACATCGCCGCCGTTTTTGCCGATGGGCTGAAAATCAGGGCCCCGTCCCGCTTCCGCCGCGGTATATGCCGCGGCTATGAGCTCCTTGAGCCCGGCGCCGGCATTGGCGGTGACTTCGACGATGTCGCAGCCCAGCGTACTGGCCAGGCCTTTGGCATCGATATGGTCTCCCCGCTGCCTGATCACGTCCTGCTTGTTCAGGGCGATGACCATCGGCAAGCCCAGTTCGAGCAGCTGGGTCGTAAAAAACAGGCTTCTCTCCAGGTTTCCGGCGTCGATGATATTGATGATGACATCCAGGTTTTCACCTGTGATGAAATCCCTTGCTATGGCTTCCTCGCTGCTATACGGCGCAATCGAATACGCTCCGGGCAGATCGACGACCAGATGATCGCTGTCCTTGTCAAATCCGGCGCCTGAATGACCGATCCCGGCGATGCTTTGCAACCAGAGCCCCCGCTTCAACGCGGCCGCTTTCTTTTCCACCGTAACGCCGGGCCAGTTCCCGACATATTCGGCTTTGCCGGTTATGGCGTTGAATAATGTCGTTTTTCCAGAGTTCGGATTTCCCGCCAGCGCTATCTTCATTGTCATTTCCCCCTGACATCTCTTTCATTTGATAATCATTATCAATAGAAAGGTTTTTGAAAAGCAGTCCTGCTGCTTTCAGTTTTATAGTTCGCTATGATTTCAATATCCGCCGGCCGTCCCGGAACACGGCGAAGCGGCGGTAGCTGGCTCTATGCCGGCAAGAGTTCGATGGCCTTGGCCATGTTCCTGTCGATGGCATATCTGCTGTCTTTGATGCTGACGATATAATTGCCGCCAAGCGCTGAGATGAGGGTGATGTCCTCGCCTTCGTAGCAGCCTAGCGTAAAAAGGAATTTACGCAATTTTTCAGATCCAGACACTTTTCTGATCTTCATCGAATATCCTGGTTTTGCTTTATTGAGCGGCATTATAGCGGCCTCCTTTCATCTGGATATCTTTGATGGATATCCATTCTTGCGCGCTTTCAATTGATAATTATTATCAATTGATTATATAATATTATATATCAGTCTTTCTGTCAAGGCTTTGTGGAAAATATCCGCTCACACTCGCCAGGCGTATCCGCAGGTCAGGCAGCGCCTGTTGGGGCTGGTGCTTCCATCATCTTCGCCTTCGGCTAATTCGAGTTCGCCCCATTTTTCCGCCTCCAGGTCATCCGGCGTCGGTTCCCCGTAAAGGATCGGTATGGTTTTATTCGATTTGCATTGCGGACAGATTATTTCGGCTTGCATGGGAAGCCCTCCTTCCATTGTTTGCAGCGGCGGTCGATCGTCCAGTATCGAAAGCGCCCCGCGAATATTATCATACCCTGCGGAGCGCCGTTTAATCCTGCATCATTCAAATTTCCAGAAACCGGATCACCATATCCCAAACACCAGGATCAAAAAACCAGGAACCATGGCCACGATCCACGATCTCCAGTCTTCATCTCCTGAGTTTCAGGTCCAAACCGGATGCTTCGGCCTGTTCGATAAATATCGCGACAACTTTTTCGATTTTTTCCTTCACTGGGATATCCTGCTTTTCGATGCTGTTTTCGATCTCCTTCATGATTTCCTTGAGATCGGCCAGAGTCAAAAGATTGGCGGCGTTGCAGTAAAAACTCTTGCGCTTGCCGTCGTTGTAGTTTTTAATAAGAAACTCCACGATTTCGACCTTGGCATCCAGCTCCCGCTTGAATTCCTGAAGGTCGCGGGCAGCCTTATCCATGTCGGAACGGACATTCCGATAGGAGATGAACGAGTCTGCATCGCCCGGGCGGGCATACCTGCCGCAGGGATATTCGGCGCATTGGAAGCAGTACTGGATATCGCCATGCTTTTTGCTGCAGGTGATGACTGCGCAGGATGGATGCTTCAGCGCAAAATCCTCGCCGCCGCAGCCGGGGCATTTCGAGGCGGCGTCCGTCTGATAGCGGGGGCAGAGTCCGCAGCACAGTCCGCATAAGGAGAACAGCGGATAATCCCTCTTGTATTCCTTCATTACCGTACCTTCTTTTTCTGCTCGGAAGCTTTTCTTGTCTCACTGCTCCTGATATTCTCTGCCAAGCGGAATTTGACGATATCCCGGATCAGATCCGCCGGCAGCGGCTGGTTCAGAGGAAACTGCACCGAGCCCTTGCCCGTTTTATAGGTTTTGAGCCTGTCCGCGAATATTTCCATCGCCTCGGGCAGCGGATAAAGGCCGATATGGCTTTTGAACGCTGCAAAATGGACAAGATTGCCCAGATAATAAAATGTCGGCATCTGGTAGCTGATTTTTTCTGTCGCCTCCGGCGCCGCTTCCTGAATGATTTTTCTCATTTCATTCAGAACCTCCCGGATCGAAGGATCGAATCCAGCTATATAGCCGTCTATGCTATCAATGTTTTTCTTTTCATCCATAATTTACCGCCCTTCATCCGGCTATCTGCCATGAATTTTAACCATTACGACAATCCTCTTCCTTATCGATGACGATCATCCCAATTCATATCGATGACGATCATCCATATTCCCGCAATATTTGAAGGGCATTCAGGGTGATCCATTTGGATGGCTTGCCTTTCTTCTCGATATTGACGAGCATTTTTCCATTGTTGCTGTTTTCCAGCTTCCATCTGCCATCCGGATCCATCTTGCTTCGCAGGACGCTTATCGCATCCGACAGCCTGGCGTCGTGGATCTTAAGACTGGCGAATATGCCGAGAAGCTCGACGATATCGGTCTGGTACATCAGCGGAAATCCCGGCTTAAGCCATCCCGGTCTTGCGATTTCATTCAGCGAATGGCTTTTCTTGAAAAGATGGTGCTTCAGGAAATACTCCGCAAGCTCGTCGATCTTCGCCGCCGTTTCACTGGAACGCTTATCCGGCGGTATCGCCGCCAAGGCCTTAAATGCTTTGGCCGCTCCCATATGGCACGTATGTTTGCCCCAGCACATTTCATACCTGTCATAAACCTTGCCTTTCGGTGCTTCGTCAATGCCGTCGTCGGCGCGCTGCCATGCCGTGATCCAGTCGATGGCCCGCCTGGTCCTTTCATCATCGAGATATCCGAGTCTGATGAGCGCGTAAACCATATTGCCGGTAAGGCACGGAACAACGCCGCTTGAGAGGCCTGTTCCGGTTTTGGCGCTGGACCTGTAAGAAAAGCCGCCGCTGTCGGGGTCCTGGGAATGCTGCAGGATGAATTCGCAGGCTCTGGCGACGCGCGGGTCGGCAGGGTCCGCCGCGAGCTCGGCAAGGATCAGCAGTGTCCAGACAGTTCCCCCATATTTGTCCAGGTAGAATCGATCCGCAGTTCCAAAGGATCCATCCGCGTTCTGCATTTTTATTATATCTGCGGCCGGTCCGATCCGCATGATCATGCAACGGGCTTCCGCCGCCTCTGCCTCATTCCCGGGCTTTGCCGCGAGTGTGGTGAGCGCCAGGTACCTTACTGAAGGATCGCTTTCTTCAAGCAGCCAATCCAAAGTCTCATCTCGCATGTTCAACACCTCCTCCGTCATCGCAGGGCGTCTGTCGTGCCTTTATTATATCATATTCCTATGAATTAATTTCAAGCAGCCCTCCTGCCATCCATCCATTATGAAGTATAATGGAAGCAGGATCGCATGGTGTGCGAGCAAGAAAATTCGAAAATATATTAAACCGGAGGTGCGATGATATGGAAAGAAGATTCAATTATGATATCATGCCTGAAATGATGGCGCGGTGGTCTCCGCGAGCATTCGACAGCAGCCCGCTGCCTCGGGATGAAATACTGGCGATCCTGGAAGCGGCGCGCTATGCGCCGTCCTGCTTCAATGAGCAGCCTTGGCGTTTTATCATTGCGGATGAGGAAGAGTCTCTGGCGAGGATGCGCGGCGTCCTGACGCCGTCCAACCAGGAATGGGCTTCCAAAGCCCCCGTTCTGATCCTGGTCGTCGCAAAAAAGACATTTGAATTGAACGGTAAGGACAATTACTGGCACATGTTCGACGCCGGCACAGCCTGGGGCTATCTGTCGCTGGAGGCGCAGCGAAGAGGCCTGGTGACCCATGCCATGGGCGGTTTCAGCCGGAGCGGCGCCAGGGCGGCTTTCGAGATCCCGGAAGAGCTTGACGTGATCGCCGTGATCGCCGTCGGCAGATACGGCGACAGAAATACACTGAGCGAAGAATTGCAGCTGCGTGAATATCCCGAAACGCGAAAAGAGATCGAGGAACTGCTTCTTTAAGCCTTAAGCCCTGATGGCAAAATCATCAGAGCAGCAGGCATGTCATAAAAGGCCGGGAACGCTTCTTTTGGGGCGTTCCCGGCCTTGCTGCACCGGATGGGCGGCCGTCAGCCGCTGAATTTGATACTAATGGCTCTTCTGATAGAAATATCCGCCAAGGACTGCGATCAGGCTGATCGCGACAAAGATGAAAAACAGCGGATTCTGAAGGCCGCCATAAAGAACGAACAGAGAGCCCAGGGTGGCGAGCGCCGGGACGACGACGCCTCTGGCGACGCTTTTGATCTCTCCCTGCTTCCACAGCCTGTATACCTGATAATAAAGCACGATATAAAGCAGATAGCTCATGACGATCGAGATCTCAGAGATATCGGAGTTGGCCAGGATGCCGAATTTCATCGTGAAATAGTGGGCGACCCACCAGAAGAGGGCGACAACGAACGCGAACAAGGCGGAATTCAGGGGCATCTGATAGCGGTCATTGAATTTTGACAGCGTCCCGGACATCGGGACCATCCCGCGCAGACTAAGGGAATAGGGTAGTCTGAGCGACCCTAATATGACGCCGTTGGCCGTCCCCATGACGGAAATGATCACAAACACGATCAGCGCCTTGGCTGCCCAGGGTCCGAAGAAAGACTGGGCCGCTACATTGACGCTGGCGTCTCCCAGCTCCAGCACCTGCTGAGGCCCGACATAAGCGCTGATGCCGATGAAATACATCAGATAGGCGATCAGGATGAATATCGGCGTCATGACCAGCGCTTTCGGCAGATTGCGTTTGGAATCCCTGATTTCGTGGGAAATGGATGTCGAAACGATCCAGCCGTCGAAGGCGAAGGCGATGGGCCCGACAGCGGAGATCCAGCCGAGAGTCTGGGCGGCTTTTGCCGCTTCGGCAGTCGGATCCGTAAAGACCGAAACAGGATCCCCCAGCAGCAGTCCGGCAATAGCGATCAGGAACAGCGGGATCAATTTGATGACCATCGCAAAGCGCTGGAAAAATCCGCCGAAACGCGGCGAAAACGTATTGAAAAGGAAACTGGTCAGATACCAGATCATGCCGATCCCGATCTGGCCTTCCAGCGACAGATCCCAACCGAAAAGGATGCCGACGTATATACCGACGACCCAGGAGACAATGACAGTCAGCGTGGGATAATAAATAAATACCTGAAACCAGCCGATGGCGCAGGAAAAGCGATGACCGACGAATTCATCGGCATAGGTGATCACGCCGCCAGGCCGGTCCGTTCGCGATGCGAGCTCGCTGATCGCCAGACATCCGAAGATGATGGCCAGGGCCGCGATGCAGAATATGGCGACGCCCAGAAAGACGTTCCCGCTGGTCGCCACCAGAATATTGTCCGTCTTGAAAAATATTCCGGAACCGATAACGATGCCGACGATCATGGCCACAGCGGTAAACAGGCCATACTTTGGTTTGTAGTCCGTATTTTCCATGTCAATTTCTCCTTCTATCGGCTCGCCGATTCCTTGTTGGACGTTGCTGGCGAACCTATGCAAAATGTATATTAGTGCGCATATTAAATTTACTCCCACCGGACATTTTTGTAAAGGGTATGGCATAATTCCGAAACAAATATCGAATCCCCGGCTTTTATCGCAATTTATTCCGGGGACGCAGCGCATCACACCGTATTGCCGGCAATTCTCCGGGGGCATTTCAGCCAGCCTGTTTTAGACTGGCATTTCCAATAAAAATTTGTCTGCCGCCGCCTGGAGGTATAAAATATATTCAAGGAAAACTCAAGTTGAAAAAGGAGAAGATCCAACATGAAAGCGAAAAGGATCCTTTCATTCGCGCTGATGATGGCGGCCATGCTGACGGCCGGCTGCAGCGCGGACCGGCAAAACGCAGAAGACAAGGCAAGCGGCCAGGCGCCTGGCGGCCAGATCGCCGCAACGCTTGAATATCCGGAACTGACGATGATCGGACGCTCGTCGGTCAAATTGAAGACGACGGACGGGACAGTCATCTATATCGACCCTTATGCTGGTGACGATTCCGCTTATTCAGAACCTGCAGACTATATTTTTGTCACCCATCAGGACCACGACCACAACAAAGTCGCAAAGGTCGAACAAAAGGCCGATACACAGATTTATATCGGCCATAAGGACATCAATGCGGGCGATAAATTATCCTTCGACAATTTTAAAGTCGAAGCTGTATATGCATACAACAAGAATCACCCAAAGGGCGACGGCTGCGGATACATTTTCTCCGTCGATGGCATCGTCCTTTACCACAGCGGCGATACATCGATGATCGATGAAATGAATGATTTTGGGGATCGCGGCATCACGTACGCCCTGCTGTGCGCCGACGGTGTCTATAATATGGGACCGGATGAAACCATGGCGGTCGCGAAACTGATCGACGCCAAACATGTCATCCCGATGCACACCAGCGGCAGCGGAGATTACGACGAGAAGAACGATCAGGCGGTGGCGTTGGACAATGCCGTCCATATGAAACCCGGCGATGTCATTTCGCTGAAACCGTAGGTTTGGCGCGTTCTACCGGGTGGCGCAAGACGGTTTTCATGGACGCCGGGTCAGCCTTTCGCGGATCCGAAAGATAGATTTCATGGTGCTTTCCGCCGCTGCCCAGGCGGCTTGCCAGACCGCTTTCCAGAATGGCTTTCTCGATTTTTTCCATCGTCGCCGGCTCTTCAGCATAGGGGCCGAAATGCATGGCCTGAACGCAGAGACCTTCATCATATTCGCCAAAATAAGCCCGTTCGACATCCATCTCGGGCTTTTTCTTTTTCAGGGCTTCACAAGCCTTCGAGAAAACCTCTTCAGTGACAAAATCCGGCTGACGGATCATCAGGGTCCATTTCCAGTTTCCCCTGGCTATAAGGCTGAATTCGCCGTCCTCCACCCACCAGAGCCCTTCCAGCGGCGGAACGACATAGTCGAAATACCCGGCGGGTTCTTCGCCTTTCATTTTGCTCATTTTTATCGCATAAGACAGCCCATAAAGCAGCTCGACCGCCTGTTCAAACGACGGGTTGCCGTTGGGATCGCCGCTGCCGTCAGTCATGATGAATTTCATTTTGGGGACTTCTATAAGCGCCGGTTTGTCCTTCGGCATATAAAGATCCTTGTATTCTTTCTTGAAATCGAATGCCTTTTCGACCATGCTCCTATCCCCTTTCATCACATATGCGGCAATTCATCCCATCGATGGATCATCATGTGCAATTCTTCATGGACGCCGTGGCCGATGACTTCCTCCTCGTGCTGCTCGAATTTCTCGAATATTTCATCCTGCTTTACAACATCAAGCAGCTTATCCGCCATGACGAAGAGTACGTTGTTCTCCTTGTCGATATGATTTCGCAGCAGGTCCGAATACATCGCCAGGGCTTCGTTGAACTCGCTGAAATCATTTGTTTCAAGGGCTGACGCCATTTCGCCGATGTACTCCCTTCCCTGGACATGTTCCGCCAGCATCACGCCGATCGGCCCGCCCTCATTGGGTATCCCGGCGTTTTCAAGCTCCTTGAAGAGAATGCCCTCTTCCTTGCCGTGATGGCATTTGTCTGCGAAGATCCTCAGGAAATAAACCAGGTCCGAATAGGTTCGAAACCTTACTGAATCGTCGATTTTATCGTTGTCCCTGATTCTTTCCATCAGCCGGAGCACATGCAGGATCGCGTCATGCTCTTTTTTTAGATCGTTGATTGCTTTACCCATTTTTTATACCTCCTTTTTGCATAGCTGCTTTTTTATAGGCTGGCAGTGCGGGCAGAAATAGACGTTCCCTCCCATGTACGCTTGTCGTTCGATGGCGCCTGCGTTTTTTTGTCATAAGGTCGATTCAGTCCTCATCGATCGTTGAAATATAGGATTTTTCGATGGTGAATCCCCGGCCCTTGACTTCATTGACGCGGTTGATGATCATGAAGGCTTTCGGATCGATGGCGAGCACCAGTTCATTGAGTTTTGGCAGTTCCCTGTTCGATAGGACTGCCAGGACCACAAGGCGGTCGTTCCTCATATACCCCGTCTCGGCTTTGATCAGTGTAGAGCCGCGATCCAGGCGTTCAGTGATCATCCGGTTGATCTCCTCGTATTTTTCACTGACGATCTTGACCTGCGTCCTTCCCTGCCCCAGCAGCAGCACTTTATCCAGCACGGTCGTGTAGATGAAGACAAGCAGGATCCCATACAGCACCTGTTCCTTGTTTGCAAAGAACATCTGCGCCAGCAGGATCGCAAAGTCGAAGGCATACATCGTGACTGCGATCGAAAGGCCCATTTTCCTGTTCAATACGAGGGGCGGGATATCCATTCCGCCGGTCGATGCTCCCGCCTTGATCACGATGCCGATGGCGATGCCGATCATGACACCGGCGTAAATGGCCGACAGTAGAGGATCGGAGGTCATGTCCCCCAGAGGCTCGATCTGCTGGAAAAGCCCGAGAGCAAGCGGGTAGAAGATCGTGCTGGCCAGCGTCGTCAATGCGAAGGCCTTGCCGAGAACCGCAGCGCCCAGGATGAACATGCCGATATTGAATACGGATATGAATACGGCGATCGGAATCCCCGCCTGATGGTGAAACACCAGCGCCAGTCCGGTGGTCCCTCCGGTTATGAGATCATTGGGCAGGATGAACATCGTGACGGCAAGCGCGTAGATCACGTTGCCAAGAAGGACCAATGCGACTTTGCTTGCTATTCTCATAAAGACGCTGTTCATTTATTCACCGCCTTCCTTTTTAATCTTCTTGTCTATATATTATATTTCAAATCCGCCGTCAGTAGTATAGTTTCATCGAAAACCAAACCATTGTAAACCATTTTAATTTTTTGGTTGACAATAGACCCGTTATTCAATATAATCAAGTCATCACAAGGCATTATCGCATCGTTTACATGAAAGGAACCCGCCATGAAAAATATCAAAACCATGAATCTGACGGCCATCGGCCTTATGACGGCAGTGATCTGCGTACTCGGCCCCCTCTCGATCGTCATTCCGGTTTCGCCGGTGCCGATTTCGTTCGCCGTGCTTGCCATCTATATGACCTCCATCCTGCTCGGCATGAAAAAGGGGACCATCAGCCTGCTCGTATATCTCCTTATCGGATTCGCCGGCGTTCCGGTGTTTTCCAATTTCACTGCGGGACCGGCCAAACTGCTGGGTCCAACGGGCGGCTACCTGATCGGCTTCATATTTCTTGCTCTGATTGCCGGCTGGTTCGTCGACAGGTTTCCAGGCAGCATCCCGATGTATGTTCTCGGCATGGTTCTTGGCACTGCAGCGCTTTACACCCTTGGCACAGGCTGGCTTGCCTATCAAGCCGGCATGACTTTCAAGGAAGCGCTGTTCGCAGGGGTCATCCCCTATATACCGGGAGACGTGGCAAAAATGGCCATCGCGGCGATACTCGCGCCGGTGATCAGGACCAGGATCAGAAATGCCGGCTATCTGGCTGAAAGCTGAGACGCCAACGGAATTTCGGATCTGACGCGAACACAACGCGCACAACGCGCATAACACGCACTGCACGCATAACGCGCAAAACGCTCAAAACGTATAAAAGCTATCCTTCTCATAGTTCATGGACCATATGGAAAAGAAGCGGGCTACGACCTCCCGCTTCTTTTCTTTTATTATCTTATATTGCATGCGTCGCAGCGGGCACACTGCGGCTCGTTCCCGGATCCTTATGATCAGGGCTTTTCGTTGATGTAGATCGTATCGAGGCCGACCCAGTAGTTGATCGTATCGCCCTGGGGATCGACATCGATGCTGACATTATTGAAAACCAGCATGACGGAAATTTCAGGTGATTCAAGTTTCAGACTCATATCTTCGAACGTCGCCTGATGCTGGTTCATCTGCCCCGGTGGAAATTTCGCAGAGATTTTGTCTATGAAGCCGTTCATGTCCTGATCGATGATGGTGCGGTCGTCCAGCGCGATCTGAAGCCTCGGGATGCCGCCGGGCGAAAACGCCATGATCCACTCGATGTCATAAGTGCCTCTGTCCCCTTCGATCTTAAGCGCAGTCACTTCTTTTTCCTGGGTCATGTTTACGGCCCATCTGTAATCCCCGATCTCATAGGCGCCGGCGGGCAGCGTCACATAAGAGCTGATGTAGCCTCCTCCGCCGCCGTTGTAATCCTCGGGCTCAGGCCACTGCTTCGCAAAGCCCAGCGTTTTTTCAAAGTCAATGTCATTGTTCAGCTTTCTGTCAAACCAGTCAGGAAGCTTCGCATCTCTGGCAGTCGCGAGATAGCTGACGGCGTCGGTTATGGACTCGCGCACGGCTTTGTCCGGCTCTTTGGCTGCCGGAGCAAGTACGCCGTCCGCCAATATGCCTTCACTCTCGAGCAGACCCTGCAGCCGCGCGGATTGGGCGCTGACGGGCAGATCGTTGTAACCCAGCGCGGGGATGACCGATACGATCGAAAGGACGCATAACAGGGCTATGATCGGCACGTGCGCCTTTTCTTTTATTGCAAGCAGCAGGATCGCCGCAGCAAGCCCCAGGATCCACAGCAGACCAAACATGTATTCTTCGACCTTCAGGCCCCATCTGCCAAGCTGCACCGCAAGTGCCCAGGCTTCAAACGCAAGGATGACCAGGGCCGCGACCGGATAAGTTTTTTTATAAAATTTCGCCAGGCCCGAAGCATGGCGCGTGACCATGATATGAAGCCAGATGCCGCCAACGGTGTAGGCGGTGGCTATTCCGGCGAGGCGCCAGAATGGCGGCCAGTCCCCCGTCATGACTGTCTTCCCGGCCCAGAGCAACAGGACGATGGTCAATGCCAGCACGATCGGGACCATAATGTAACCAAACAGGATCTCGATAAACCGCGGCTGCTTCTGTGCGACTTCCCTGTGCTCGTCGGTTTCGCCCTTGCGAAAATCGGGAAAATAGCCGACGAAGATCGTAAACGCCAGGAATCCGGCGATGGTGCCGATATACATATAGACTTTTTCGCTCATATCATGGTAGATCAGCGATTCAAAAGCGCCGGCGACGCCGGAGGCGCCACCCGTGATGACCAGTCCGTAGATCGCCGCAATAAAGAAGGCTTTATGCGTCATGAAAAAGGAACGGGCAAAATCAGACTGCTCTTTCGGAAGGCTTGCCAGCACGATGAATGCGGAAAAGCTGACCACCATCGCTGCGACGACTCGCGCGGAGGCTATCCCCGAAACGACCATATAGCGGGATTCCCCATAATACGGATCCGTCGCTCCTAAAAAATAGAGCAGCAGAAAAGTGACAGCAACGACGACGGCGCCGGCCAGATTCGCCGCAATAAATGCTTTTCGTTCATTATATCGCACATACGCCGCCGTAACGGCAGCCAGGCTGAACAGCGCGCCGAGAGCGAAGGACCAGTGGAGACAGTTGAACAGGAAATTGTACGGCTCCTGCTGCGGCCAATCCAGCTGGATCCTTACCATGGTGACTATTGAGAAGGCCAGGGCGCTGAATATCGTGGCCGGAAAAACCTGGAAGGCCCTGGCGGATCCTTTCACAACTTTCGTTATCGACTGAGTAAAGGCGTTCATGATTTCCACCTCCTGAATCAAAATTTGCAAAACGTCTGATATATTGCATGGTCGGATTTGGCATTATTGAATTGCGTCGCTGACAATATGAGGATAACCGGTCCTCTAACTACATTATAGTATATTCGTGAGATAAAATGTCCAAAATGTCCAAATTGTCAAATCGCGTTTCGAAATATCTTTGGATCCTGTTCAACTTTATCGACTTCTAGGAATCGGCCAGATATTTGACGTAAAAATGCATGTCCGCGCTTTTATAACCGAGCTTGCCGTAAAAGGCCCGCGCTCCCGGATTGCTGTACTCCGACTGGAATTGAAGCCGCCTGAATCCATTTCCCCTGGCATAGTCCTCAAGATAAAGCATGAACTCTTTTCCGAGGCCATGACCGCGATAAGCCTCCCGGATAAAAAGGTCGTCGAGGATCAGCGCTTTACCGTGGGCCCAGACACTGAAAATGGTCATCAGATTCGCAAAGCCGACCGGCTCTCCATCGATTTCGATCAGCATCAGGGTTACAAGCTCAGGATGGGCCATCGCTTCGGAAAATGTCCTTTGGAGTTCGTCATCGGATCCCTCGTTAGCATTGTTCCACAATTGGCCGTCCTGTATTTCAAAATCCATGAATTCCCGGTTCATCTGGATCCATATCTTTTCGTCTTTCATCCCACAGGTCCTGACAACCATTCGTTCACCCTCCCGATTCAACGTTTTCAACTTCTGTTGCATATACTGCGGCTGCGCGTCCTAATAATTATTCTAATCTCTTTATCAAAATCATACAACATGCAACGGAAAGGCCGCTTTGACAATAGCCGTTCATTTTTTAATTCGATCACCATTTTTGCCCGCCTTTTCTTGGACGGCTGCAATCTGGAAAGGCAGAATTGTTTGCCGATTCCATTCGCTAAATGCATTTAGTGAATTTCTTCTTTCTTATATGTAAATCCTGATTTTCGAGGACTTGGATCTTTTCTGCCCATCGCATTTGACAAGGAAAATCAAATATTCTATTATGTAATAAAAGCGCAGCGAGGTAAACAGATGCAGAAGATCAAAATGACGAGCCGGCAGACTCAGGCGATGAAGACAAAATCGAAAATTTACAGGACCGCCTTCGACCTGATGGAAAAGAAAGGCTATGACAATATAACGATCGAGGAGATCAGCAAAAAGGCCGGCGTTTCCGTCGGCGCATTCTACCATTATTTCAAATCCAAGAACGATATTCTGTATGAAATATTCCACAGGGCGGACGATTATTTCCGTGAAAATGAGGCCCAAATAAAAATGGTGCCCGGCGCCTCCGGCCGGATCGCCGAATTCTTCAAATATTATGCCCGCTATAGTATCCTGACAGGCTTGGAATTTACCAAGCATCTTTATAACACCGAGATCAAATTTTTCACGGTCAAGGACCGCTACATGCTCGATCTGCTTCGGAACATCATCGAAGAGGGCCGGCAGAGCGGCGAGATCGACCGCGTCATGAGCACCGATGAACTTTGCGATTTCCTTTTCATAACCGCCCGCGGCATCGTCTTCGACTGGTGCCTGTACGATGGAAATTATGATCTGGAGGCTAAAACAAGCGCTATTTTCAACAGAATGGCCGCCGTATTTGCGGCGGGCGATCTTAAAGAAAGGGAAGCTGGTGGATCGCTGTGAAGCTCCTTGAAGGCAACGACTGGATACTTCTGAACGATATAATCTATAAGATCCACACTGTCGAAGACCTGGCGAAAATGCAGAAAAACGTCCTTGAGCTCATTCGCCTTCTGATTCCTTATGACCTTGCGTCTTTCTATCTTGCTGACGAGCGCGAGCTGCACCTGCTGGGACATCCGGTCGGCATCGGCATCAGCGATGAAAAGCTGCAGACTTACCTGGACCAGTACGAGGACATCGACTACACAAGATGGATGTTCATCAGCGCCAAAAGCATGGCCTACAGGGAAACAGACCTGATGCCTGAAGAGCAGCGGGTGGAAACTGATCTTTATCAAAAGATGTATGCGCCCGAAGGCCTTCATTATTCTGCCCAGCTCAGCTTGGCGTACGACGGAAGGTTCATGGGCATCATTACACTCTATCGCTATAAGGGCAAAGAAGATTTCTCGGAGAGGGATCTTTTCGTGCTCGACATGCTTAAAGACCACCTGGCTTTCCGCCTGTTCAAGGAACTGAGAGCCGGAACGGCTGCCAGGGCCGCTGAAAAACCGCTGGATCTCGAAACCTATGCAAAAAGATTCAATCTGACGCAGAGGGAAGCCGAAGTATTCCTGCTGCTCTTCGGCGATCTTTCCAACGAGGACATCAGCAGACAGCTCTTCATCGAAACCAACACCCTGAAAAAACACATCCTGAGCATCTACAAGAAAGCCGGCGTCAACAGCAGGATCCAGCTGTACAAGCTCGTTAAATGAAAGGCCCGCAGGTTATGCGGGCCGCCGGCTGTTTTTATGACGCTATTTCAGCATATATGCGTTGTAGCAGATCTCGCCCGTCTCCTTGATGCCCATCACCGCAAAGGCGATCACACCGTTCAGCCATCTGTATTTCTCAGCGCCGGTCTCAAAGAACAGATGCTGGCGAAAATAATATTTTTTCGGATCGACAAATTCACCGCGGTCCAGCGCCTGGTCCTGCTCGATGCTGTTCAGGTACCTACCGTTCGTCGATATCGAAATATAAGCGCCGTCATCGGTTTTGAGCAGATAGCGGGTGTCCATGACGTCGACTCTGTCATGATACATATAATTCCAGTCGGCGCCGAGATTGACGATCTCTCCTCTCAGCTTCTCCCCTTCGAAATATCCGCCGAGGACCGGGTAAATATTCAGTTCTCCTCTTCCGACATCGCCGATCGGAATGATCGGCGCGCATTTCGCCTCCAGGTAGAAAAGCTTTTCAACTTCAAGCGCCGGAATTTCCAGCGGCTTTCTTTCATTGTTTTCCATGGCTCATGGTTCCTCATCTTTCTTCATTATTTATCTGTATGGCTGGCGCGGCATGCCTGCATTGCTTCCTGAGCGGCAAACCGACGCGCCAGCCCGCAAAGGCATCAGGATCGCTGGGGTTCGGACGCATTAAAAACGACTTCGCCATCCATGATCGTCATATCGACTTTCATGTCCGGCAGCTTATGGCTATCGAGCTTGAACGGATCATCGGAAAGGACGATGATGTCGGCCAGCTTGCCTGCCTCAAGGGTCCCCAGATCCTTTTCCCGGCCGATCGCATAAGCGCTGCCGGCGGTATAGGCTCTGAGCGCTTCAGCCAGGGAGATCCTCTCCCCGGGATTCGCGCCGGTGGCCTGGCCGTCGCCGGCGCATCTTGTCACGGCTGCATGGAGGTTTGCAAAGGGATCGATCGGCGCCACCGGAAAGTCCGTGCCGAAGGCGACGGCTGCGCCGCTGTCAAGGAGGCTGCGGAAGGGCCATTCATATCTGCAGCGTTCCTCACCGATCCTGTCGATCTTTTCGTTGGCGTCCATGACCAGATGGATCGGCTGGACCGATGCGGCGGCGTCCAGTTCACGAAACCGCCCGATATCGTCCGGATGGATGCTTTCGACATGCTCGATCGCGTTCCGCGAGCCATGTTTTCCGTTCAGGCGCTCGGATTTTTCGAAGGCATCCAGGGCGAGCCTGACAGCGCCATCCCCGATGGCATGCAGACGGACGCCAAATCCCTCTGCGTTCGCCGCAGCCACGCACTGTTCAAACAGTTCGCCGGGATAATTGGGGGAACCGGACGTTTCAGGCCTGTCTGCGTAGGGTTCGAGCAGATACGCTGTATACGTCGATGTCACGCCGTCGACAAAATGCTTCAGGCCGGATATCCTGAGCCTGTCCGAATTATATTTGCTCCGCAGCTCTTTCACCCTGTCATAATTGGTATCCAGTCCCAGGCTGGGATAGAGGTGCAGGCGGACTGTCAGCGCTCCTTCACTCTCAAGTTCAGCGGCTACCTCAAAATCCGGAAAGGAGCTCTCGGCGACCGGATTCACCGCCATATTGACCGTTGAGGTGATGCCGTTCATCGCGATCTGCCTGTAGAAATCCTTCTGCAGGCGCTTCATCATTTCCGGCGGCAGCTTGAAAGCATTCTCATTGGCCGGCGCCTCCGCTTCGATCTCGAAAAGCAGTCCCGTCAGCTCGCCGGCCTCGTCCCGGCCAATCCTGCCGAAAGACACAGCGCTGTCCTTTGTGATCTCGCATTCCTCAAGCGCCCTGCTGTTGAGCCAGAACGTATGGGCGTCGGCCGAGAGCAGATAGACCGGCTTGCCTGGAACGGCGGCGTCCAGCGACGCCTTTGTCGGCAGGGCGGCGCCCTTATCCCACCATGCCGGGAACCATCCCATGCCTGTGACCCGAGGATAGTCCGGATGCGCCGCGGCGAATTCCGCCGCCATCGCCGCACATTCGGCTTCCGAATGCGATTCGAACGGAGCCATCAACATATAATCGCTGCTGGCAAAAGCGCCGGTAAAAAAATGCATGTGCGCGTCTATTAATCCAGACATGATCAGCCTGTCCCCGAAATCCAGCACAGCTGTCTCCGGCCCGATCCATTCCCTTATTGAATCCTCACAGCCTACGGCCGCGATCCTGTTTCCTTTTATCGCCACTCCGCCGCTCAGGGTGCCATCAGACACGCCGGTGAATATCGAGCGGCTTTTAAGGACCATGTTTGCCTTTTCCACTTCAGTACCCTCTCTTTCCTTTGCCGCCAATCAGGCGCTCATTCTTCCGAGTTTCTTGTATTCGCCGTATATGCAGGCGATGGCAAGGGCAAAGGCCAGTATGTCAGCGCCCGGCTGCGCCATCCAGACACCTTTCAGGCCGAAGAAGCGGGGCAGCACGAGAAGAAGCGGAACAGCGAAGATGAAGATCCTTGCGACGCCGTTCAAAATGGCGAAACCGTTTCTTTCCATGGCCATATAGAAGCCTGAAACGATTTGGGACACATTGCCGAGCGCATATAACGCAAGCCAGATCTGCATGATCGCCTTGATGTTGGAGACGAGTTCGGGTACCGGCCCGACGAAGAATGTAATGATCGGATCCGCGAAGACGAAGGTAACGATGAGGACGACGATGACCAGCGCCGTGCTTTGGGTGACGCCAACCTTGATCAGCGACGCAACGCGGGAGTAGAGCTTAGCACCCATATTATAGCTGGCGATGGGCTGCAGGCCCATGATGAATGCAGTGGTGAAAAGCATGAATATATAGCCGATGTAGGCATTCAGAAGGCCGAAGGAGGCTATGTCCAGACCGGTGCCGCCGTTTGCCGTGATCAGGTTGTTGATCATTGCTGTCGAAACCATCGTGGCGACCTGGATGATAAACATCGCAAAGCCGATTTTGCTTGATTCGAATGTGAGCCTGAAATTTGGAATGAAATCCGAAGCCTTGATCTTGAAAATGGTTTTCGCCTGAAGATAGGGGATCAGGAATACAGACAGGCCAACGCACAAGACCCAGGGGATCGCTGATCCGGCCATGCCCATATTGAATTTGAATATGAATAGGTATTCCGCCACAATAGCGATGATCGCGGGCGCGATGTATCCAATGGAAGCGGCCAGCGGTTTTTCCGCCAGACGGGTGAAATAGTAGGCGACTGTGCCGACGACGCAGAATGGAAGGCCTATGAGGTAAGGCACCGCGTAAGCGCGCGCATAAGGCAGGATCTCCGGCGTTGCGCCAAGCCGTGTCAATACCGCATCCAGTGATAGAAAGATGATCAGGCACAATATCGCCGAAATATAGAATGCAAAGATGATGACTTTGCCGTAGACTTCCCTGGCGCCGGCTGCGTCCCCGTTGCCGAGCCTGATTGCCGAAAGCGTCGATGCTCCAACGCCGAAAAGGCCAAAGAATCCGACGCTCAAGAGCCAGAACGGCACGATGATGCTGATTGCCGCAAGGCCCATCTCGCCAAGCCCCGTGCCAACGAATATTCCGTCGGCAACCACCGACGCCGCTTGAAATCCAAGTCCTGCCAGCGCAAAGATGCTGTACTTCCAAAAAAGTCCTGATATGCTTCTGCTGCTGAATTCGCTTTCGGCAGCGATGACGCCATTTTCGATGGCTTCGCCTTTTTCGATTACATTTTCCATTCTGAAACCTCCCAATTAATAAATTACATGGATAAGAGCGATCGGGCCCTCTTTGTGAATCATATTAACTGAAAATTCAGAAACAGTATATTGCTTGCGCTGACCAAATTGCATGGACCGCTCGGACCATATGCTGGTCCTGCGGGAGTACATCCGTGGAACGTAATGATAGGGCTTGAATGCTGCAATCGCTCAAAGGCTTTCAAAATCAAGCTCGACCGGCTCTGACAGGATCTCGATGGCCGGATCGGAGAGAGCGTCTTGGAGCATGCTCTCTGATATGTAGATATGCTCGAGTTCCAAAGTGTTTTTGATCAGGACCATCCGAACTTTGTCCATGTCGGCGCCGCAGCATCTGATGCAAGCCTGCACAGCCTGGCGGTTCCCGTCGAGGACCATCGGTATTTTGACGCTAAGGCTCGCCGTCGTCGTCAGCGCGTTGGGATAAGTCATGTCAAACGACATTTTCGCGAACAGCTTTTGCGTCGTATAATCGGCCAGCCCAATACCGTTGGCATTCCCGTGGGATTGCTCCGTGATATCGAGCACGGCGATCCTGCCGATCTCCGGTTCGTCCGGGTCCCGGTCGATATCCGTGTGGTGGCGTCCGATCACATTGGTGTCCATCCCGGTGCCGCTTATGTTTTTTCCCATTTCCCGGATGATCAGCGCGTCGATGTCCCGTATCAAAAGGCGCGGCGTCATGGCTTTGGCCTTGAGCAGCAGCGCCGGCTCGTCCCTCTCGATATTCTCCGCCGCCACAGCGGCGATTGCGGCGGTCTGTTCATAGGCGTTTTCGATGACGCCGACGCCAAAAATAATATTCGCGTTTTCCATGACAGTTCTGGCGATTTGAACAATGTTTTCAGACATGGCCCGCGACCCCCGGGCGTGGCAGGTCTCCGCGCCCTTCTGCTTGCCGAGGCCGATGGCGATCATCTTCATCAGCCCGCTCTCGATCCTGCCATGGAAGGCGACATGCGGCTTGATTTTATTGACCACGATCACGGCATCGGCTTCAAAGGCATATTTATCCATGTGAACCGGAAGTCCGCCGGCGGCTGTTCCAACGGCGACAGTATCCATCGACGACCTGACGGGCGCGCCGACGCTGGCCTCCGTGATGCCCAGCTCTCTCAGGATTTCCTCCTGCCCCGCCGCCGTGGAGCCTCCATGGCTCCCCATGGATGGAACGATGAAGGGAGATCCGCCGGATTTGCGGACAAAATCGGCTATTGAACGCAGGATCGGAACGATATCCGTTATTCCCCTGCTGCCGGCGGTGATCGCCACTGTGCCGCCGGGTTTTATCCTGTTCGCGAAGCCCTTTTCGCCAAGCTGCCTTGTGACTTCATGTGCCGCATCGTCGAGACGCGGGCATGGAAACACCTGTCTCGCTTTTATCATTTTTGGCATCGGAACTGGTTCCAGCAGCTTGTCTATAACCTCGCCCATCTGAATTCCTCCTGAAGTATGAAATCGCCCATCATCAAATATGGAATATTCGATGATCGTTGTCTTAATTTTATTCCAATGCCTGTCCGTCATCAATATAAATATATCGACGCTGTCGCCGAACAACAGGAAAGACGCCCAGTATGCAAACCGGGCGTCTTTGATTCAGCGTATCATTTCTTTACATCAGCAGATCATTCTTGAATACATCCGCGATGGTCGGCGTCTGGCTTACACATTTAGCCTTTGCATAGTCGAACGCTTCTTCGATGGAAACCTGGCCATCCTTCAGCTTGACATCCGCCGGGCTCAGTTCCTCCAGCGCAAGGCCGTTGATTATGAAATAATAAGTGAACTGGCCATGGCCGCCGCCCCATGCGTCGCTTTCATAGGAATATCCGGTCGCAGTGCAGGCCATGTTGACGACTCGGCCTGTATCCTTAAGGACGCTCATGCCTCCTGACAGGCAGCTGTCAAATGCGAAGATGACGCGGCTCGTCGGGAATCCGCCGAACCAGGACTGCAGCTGGCCATCCCAGATATACTGAAAACCGGTATGATCGTCATTGCAGACAACGATGGACTGGTCCGTACTCCTCGTGTCCCCGTCATCGGCTCTCCCCTTGGCGCCGTGGCCGCTATAGAAAAAGACGAGCTCATCCTGCGCACCAAGACTGGATTTCATTGAAAGGACCGCATTGTAGATATTTGTGCCGGATGCGGCGGCATCCTCGAGCACGATGATATTATTGCTCTGGAATCCGTAAAGCATCAATGTGTCGATCACGGATTCAGCGTCGGCAACCGCATAGTCGAGATCGCTGGAAGTTCCGGGATAGTCGTTGATGCCTATAACTATAGCATATCGTGTCCCGCCATTTGGAAGCGGGGCCCCGATGACGCCCGTTGCCGCGGTGGCTGCAGCTTTGGCTGGCTTGGACGCATTCGCCTTCACCGTGACCTTCTTGACGATTTCCACTGCGCTGGCTTTAACCGGTGCGAAGACTGAATGGCTCTCCCCTGCGGGAAGAGGCGAAACGGCAAATGTCTGCAGAGTTGTTATCAACAGTATGACCAGCATGCTGGAAATGGTTTTGATCGACTTTTTCATAAACACGACCTCCTTATCCAAACTTTTGGTAATTATGTTATAGCATATTATAAGGCGGATGTATACGATTCCTGACCCGTCCGGCGATATTTTACGTTATAATATAGACTGCATGATCGAATCGAAATGATCCGGGAGATATCGAATGAATTATGTTTATATCGTCGAATGCGTCGACGGCACCCTTTACACCGGCTGGACCGTGGACATCGCAAAACGCCTGGCTTGCCACAATGACGGGACCGGCGCAAAATACACCCGCGGCCGCGGCCCTGTCACGCTGGTCTACTGCGAGGAGCACCAGACGATGCAAGCGGCGCTGAAAAGAGAACGGGAAATCAAGCGATACCCGAAAAAGCGAAAGCTGCTGCTCTGTGAGGGATTTCGCCAGTTTCCGGATTTCCTGAGCCAGCTAACGGAATAGCAGGATACTTCAATCTTTTACTATTTGGACTTCTGCGCGGCGATATCCGCCGCGCTTATTTCAGGATGATGATAGCGCCCGAGTTTTTTCGTGTAATGTTTGACGCCTATAGACTGGGCCGGGCAATAATTGAAGCAGGCATAGCAGTAATTGCAGTCCGGCCCGTTCCATGACGGTTTGCCGTTCCGCAGCTTTATCCTGCCCGTTGTGCACACCTTTTCACATATCCCGCAGCCCGTGCAGCCGACGTCATTTATGAAATCCAGCGTCGGCCTGGAGTTTGCGCTGACCGTCCAAAGCAGCGCCATGCCAAGACGGGCGGCCTTGCCTTTAAAGCTTGACGGCCGTGGAACAGGCCTGCTTGCTCCCTTCGCTATCTCTTCGGCGATTTCTTCGATCCCGGCATCAGCCGCTTTTAATGCACGGTCGACGATATCGTCCGTGATCCCAAGCTCCCAATCGAGGCGCATCAGCGGTTTTGGCGCCACGCCTTTCGGGGTGTTGTTGATCATCTGGATCTCATAGTAGGCATCAAGTGCCGTCTTGTTTCTTTTCAGGACTTTTTCGAGATGCAGCCCGGCCAAAAACGGAAACCCGCCATGGGTGGCAACGGCGAAGACCCGACGTCCCTTGACAGGCCCCAGCCGGCCGATAAAATCGGCGACTGTCCGCGGGACTGCGTTCATATGGATCGGATAGACAAGGCCGATCACGGACGCCTCGCCGCCGGCCAGCGCGACAGGATCGCACCCGAGCATCGGCGCCGCTTCGGCATCCGGAAGCAGCGCCGCCAGTTTTAACGCTGCAGCCATGGAATTTCCAGTGCCTGAAAAATAAAAAATGACAATCTTCGCCATCTTCCCCACTCCATTCCTTAATAGATTCTACTCATGCTTCCTTCCAGATGCCGGACAAACTATTATCGATGATGAATTTGACAAGCTGGGTCCGATTCTGGACCTCAAGTTTTTCAAAGATGTTGTAAACGTGCTTTTTGGCGGTGTTCAGGGCGATGCCCGCCTTTTCGGCGATATCCGCGTTGCTGCAGCCGAGATATATGTAGCCCATGATTTCGATCTCCCTGTTGGTCAGGCCGAACTGGTTTTTCAGCATATAGGACAGGCTTTTCTCGTTTTTTCGGATCCGCTCGGCATCGGCTTCAAATCTGGCATGCAGATGCGGCATCAGCTGCTTCAGGATGTAGATGTCCCGGTCGGAAAAATCGCCGTGGCGCTCGCTTTTATAGAGGCTGATGGCGCCATGGAACCGGCCGCTGCCCGCAAGGACGATGCCGGCTATATAGACGAGGTCGAAAACCTTCAGGTAGTTGAGGTAGAAGGGACTCTGCTTTCGAACAGCGTCGTTCAGCAGATCCGACTCCCGATAGACGAGGGACTCCGGGCTCATGAACACCCAGTTCACATAGTCCATCGGCGCATAGATATTCTCATATTGGCAAATGAACTCTTCTTCGATCTTTCTGCCCATCTTGCTGACGACGACAGGGTCGACCAGCTGAGGCGCCGATGCTTTCTTGATTATGCCGATGTCGAACTCCGAGAAATCGAAATCGATCAGCGTCATCAGCTTCTGCAGGAACGCTCGTCTCATCGCGGCGGACTCCGGAATATTGTTGATCGTAATCACTAGGTCGTTCAGTTTTTCCCACTCTGCCTGTGTCAGCATATTCCCTCCCTGATCGTCGATGATGATCGTCTCATATTTGTATGCTAACATCGATGGTAGTAGATGTCTACTTATTTAGTAGTATTTATTTATAAATAAGATACTGCTTTATCGTGTTTTGCGCTGGTTCCATGCGCATTATAGTTAAGAAAAAAGATCACGCAAATCCCGGCTCCCATGCCGTGATAATGAAAGAGGTGCTTGTAATGATCGATTTAAAACCCTGGGGTGAACTGAACTGCCAGGAGCTCGCCAAGGCTGACGCCGCAGTGATGGGAATCCCTTTCGATGGAGCAGTCAGCTGCGGAAAGGGCTCGTCGCTGGCTCCGGAAAACATACGAAGCCTTTCGCGCTATCTTCCGGCCGTCACTGAAGAAGGCCTTGAAATCAGTGATTTCTGTGTGTATGATCACGGTGACGTTCCGGTCAGCCTGGACTGGCCCGCTTATTATGCCGCGGTGGAGAAAGAAGCGCTTGAATTGTTTAAGTCCGGCAAGTTCTGCCTTTTTTTCGGCGGAGACCATTCGGTGACCATTCCGCTGAGCCGGGCATACGGAAATTATTTCAAAGGGAAGAAGATCGGCATCATCCATTTCGATTCACACCCGGATCTCTGCGATGAATACGACGGCCATAAATGGTCCCATGCCTGTCCGCTCAGACGCGCGGTGCAGGACGTTATCACGCCTGGGGATCTGGCCCAGGTCGGCATCAGATCCTATGAGAGTGAGGAAGTCGCCTTCTACAAAGCAAATCCGGATCTTCTGCTGATCAGGGCGTATGATGTGTTCACCATCGGCTGGCAGGCCGTCTGCGACAAGCTTTGCGCCAAATTCAAGGATTATGACGCCGTTTATATCAGCCTGGACATCGACGTCCTCGACCCGGCCTTCGCGCCCGGCACAGGAACACCCGAAGCCGGCGGACTCTCTTCGAGAGAACTGATGGAAATCATAAAATTCCTGATGGTGAAATTGCCGGTCGCAGCCATGGATCTGGTGGAAGTCTCCCCGCCTCTCGACAGCGTCAACAGCATCACGTCCTGGGCCGCCCTTAAAATCGTCTACGAGGTTTTCGGCAAACTGTCCCAAAAATAATTTTCGGAGGTTACCATGGAAAAGAGAAGATCTGTTCAGGAAGAGCTCACCGGCAAGACCGAAATGAGCCCGGAAAATGAAAGCGACCTGTTTGCAAGGCTTGAAGAAATCGAAAGAGGCGGCAGGATCGTGGATCCGCTGCCCAAAAGCGACTGGATCGGCATCGCCCTCACTTTTTTCGGGCTGGGCGTCCTGCCGCTGCTCTATTACGCAGTCACGCTGGCATAGGAGGTTTTGAAAAATGAGCAGACAAGATGCAAATGTTAACAATGAAGCGCAATTCGACCTGCTTCCGATCATGAAGCAGGATCGGGAATACGGCTTCAGGGACTATTCCTTCGTTATAACCGGCTTTGCAGTCGCCACCTGGTGTTTTCTGATCGGCGGCACGCTGGCTCTGTTCGTCGACTTCAAGCTGGCTATAATAACATCCATTTCGGGCAATATGGTTTCGATCATCCTTCTCAGCATGTCGACATCCCTGCCGTCCGCCAGGTACGGCATCGACGGTTTCACGTCGTCGATCAGCTATCTTGGCCATAACGGAACAAAATCCTATCTGGTGCTCAATGCCGTCGTCACCGTAGGATGGACCATCGTGCTCTGCACCCTGGTTTCGCGCTCTGTCATCCAGATCCTGAACCATCTGACCGGCTACGATTTTTCATCGAATTTATATGTGATTCTTTTTGGCATAATAGTCGCGCTGTTCTGCTGGTTCGTCACGATGAAAGGCCCCCATCTCATCAAGATCATGAGTTCCGTCGTCGTCCCCGTCTTCCTGGTCGTTATACTCGTCCTCATCGTCATCATCAGCAGGAATACCGGCTGGGGAGAAATCGCCAAAATGCCGGCTCTGGATCCATTTGACGATCCATGGCTCAATTTTCTGATTGCTTTTGAGCTCAGCCTCGGCGCCGGCTTTTCCTGGTGGCCCAATATCGGCGGACTCGCCAGGATCTGCAAGACTTCAAGAGCCGCATTCTGGCCAAACATCATCGGTCTGGTCTTTGCGGCCACCGTGGGCACGGGACTCGGCACAGCGGCCGCCCTGCTTGTCGGCGACAGCGACCCGGCGTCCTGGATGATCCCGATCTGCGGCGGAGCCGTAGGTATTCTGGCGCTGATCCTGGTCAGCATCGCAAACATATCCGCCAACTCCATCATGATCTACACGACCTCACTCGGCCTGAAACAGATAAAAGCTCTATTCAGACAGAAGTGGCTCATTGTGACGGCGGTCTACATGACTCCGACACTGGTCGGCCTTTTCTGGTCGAATCTGATCTATGATAATTTCTACTTCATCCTTGGCCTGGCCTGCCTGATCTATTGCCCGATCTCGATGATGGCCGTCGTCGACTTCTTCATACTGAGAAAGCAGCAGTGGGATATGCGGCAATTCTACAACAAGACCCGCGAATCCAAGTTTTATTTCTGGAAAGGCTTCAATCCCGTGGCTCTGTTCGTGTTCATTTCAGCGACTCCCGTTTACTATATGTTCCTAGACCCGATCACGCTGGAATGCACGCCGGCTTTCCGCTATGCGACCGCCACCGGCGCCGTGGCGTTCTACTGCGCCGTTGCCTATTACCTGCTGAGCAAAGCGACGAATATGAGAATGGCGAAAGGCGGCTACGAAGAATAAGTCCGTCGCTCGAACAATATCGTCTGATATTAAAACCTCCCGCAGGGATCGGAATTCTCTCTTTTCCGTTCACCGCGGGAGGTTTGCCATGTTCCATCCGCCACGCCGAAACAATCTGCGCGTCATTCAATGTCGGTTGTTTTATTTATGCAGAAGCTCGCGGATCAGATCACTGACCAGAAGCGGAGCAAATTCGAAGGAATACTGCCGTTCGATGCGCTCAGTGAATTGATGGGCGTCTTTGCCGAACGGCCCTATATTCACGACCGGCAGCGAAAGAGTCTGCATCGCGTCGATCGGAAGGTCGTATCTTGAACCATATGCCGGCATATTGTTTTGGAGGGCTATGATCCGCTCGTTTTTGGGCGCATTCACAAAGCTCAGATCCGAGATGTACGGGTAGAACTTCCTGCTGACCAGCTTGTAGCCCCCCTCGTGCTTCCTTATCACATGATCGACGGCAGAAAGCAGCCTGACGTTCCTCGAATGATTTCCCTGCACGTAGTTATGCGGATAATAAGGCGGTGAAAAATAGACGATGACGACCGGCTCCTTGAAAGACCAGAGGCTATGCACCTCTTCGACTATTTTCTGTCCGAAATATCGCTCATCGATCGACGGATCCCCCATCATCGATTTCTTAAGGTTCCCGAGGATCCGATCCAGCTCCTCTCCTCTCTCTTCGCGGACCGCTTCGTACATTTCCTGATAGGAGACGACTCTGGCTTTCCAGGGAAGCGGCCTGGCTTCAATGCGGCTCGCTTTGCAGAACACGTCATAGCGCTCGTTGAGCACGTTTACGACATCCGTGAAAGCATCCCTGGCGGCCTTGATCATTTTTTTTATGACTTCATCCGGCGTGCTTTTATGAGTCGCATAATTGAAATAGAGATTGACGGTCTTGGCGATCTGCACAGAGTATTCCTGTTTCAGATCCCGCTGCTGCAGAGTTATCGGCGGCAGCGACACCTCGCCGTCGGCGACATCGGAGTATGCGACGTTTTTGTTGATCTTGTTGATGATAGCGCCGGCGATCTGGTTGGGATCCAGGCCGTTGAACGGTTCGCCGACATGTGTCTCTTTACCGACGATGAAAAAAGACGGCATCAGCTTGCCGACAGTGCCGATATAAATGTAGCGATGATCGTCGCCTTCATATCTCGGAGCGGTATAATCGGTGTCGATGACGGCGACATAGTCCAGCTGCTCGGAATCCTTCAGCCTGACCAGTTCTGGAACGAAGGACAGCATTCCGCCGGAGTTCCCTTCTTCGTCGCCCACGGCGGCGAAAATGATGTTGCCTTCGAAATTCGATATATCCCGGGAAATGTCCTCCATAATCGCCATGATGATCGCGACGCCGCATTTCATATCAAGGATCCCGCGGCCGAAGATCCAGTTGCCAGCCGAAAGATCCTTCTCCGCCTCATTGGAAAGCGTCACTTTTCTGAGGGCTTCCGCCAGTTCTCCGGGCCTAGTCGCAAATGTTCGAAGATCGCCGTAATCGCTGATACCGACAGTGTCGATATGGCCGATCATCACGACGGTCTTTCTGCTGGAGCCCTTGCCTCCCTTCAGCATCGCCACTACGCTGGACCGGCCCAGCGGATCGCTCGTGAAGGGCAATTGCTTCAATAATCTAGGATTCTGCTTCCAATACTGCATGTCGGAAAAAATCCGGTATACCGTGTCGCTCATCTCGATCTCATCAGCGCTTCCAACGACGCTTCTACAGTTGACAAGTTCCAGCGCCAGCTCTTCGATCCTGCCGGCCAGCGCGCTTTTCTCAGCCATATGAACACCCCCTTGCTATCTCCTAATATATATTATTCAAGGGAGTTGGTAAATGGAAAAAATGCCGGTCTCCGTAACGGAGGCCGGCATTTTTTCAATGGCCGTCTAATCAGTTATATTTCGACTTACTCTTTGCCGTTCCAGCAATAGGTGCAGATTTTTTCCCTGTCGATGCCGATGGCGTCGATCATGTCGTGGATGTTCTGGTATTTCAGCGTTGAGAAGTTCAGTTTTTTGGCTATGCAATCCACCATGTTTTTATACTGTTCGGTGTCCGGATCGCAGTAGGCGTCCAGGGATTCCGGCATCTTGCCTTCCAGCTCGATGATCGCCTGGCGTGCGGCAAGGTCCATTTCAGAGCGCGACGTTGAGAAATTCAGGTATTTGCAGCCGTAGACCAACGGAGGGCAGGCGGATCTGATATGGACTTCTTTTGCGTCGCATCTGTATAGAAGGTCCACCGTCTCCCTGAGCTGCGTGCCGCGGACGATGGAGTCGTCGCAGAACAACAGCCTTTTGCCCTTGACAAGTTCAGGGATCGGCATCAGTTTCATTCTGGCCACCAGATTCCTGATGTTCTGGTCCTGGGGCATGAAGCTTCTCGACCAGGTCGGCGTATATTTTATGAAAGGGCGCCCATACGGCGTCTTGGATTCGTTTGAATAGCCGATGGCATGTCCCACGCCGGAGTCCGGCACGCCGGCGACGATATCCACTTCGACATCGTCGTTCCTGGCTATGGCTGCGCCGTTTCTGTACCGCATGATCTCGACATTCATTCCTTCATAGGTCGATGACGGATAGCCATAGTAGACCCAAAGGAAAGCGCAGATCTTCATTTCGCTTCTGGCGGGGGAAACCTTCTCGATGCCGTCCGGCGTCAGAAGCACGATTTCTCCAGGCCCAAGCTCATACTCGGAGGTGAAGCCCAGATTGGTGAAGGTGCAGGACTCGGAAGAGACGCAGTAGGAGCCTTCCTTCTTCCCGACTGTAAAAGGCGTTCTTCCCATCCTGTCCCTGGATGCGTAGATGCCCTCGGGCGTCAGCAAAAGGATCGAGCAGGAGCCTTCGATGACTTCCTGTGCTCTAAGCAGACCCGCCTTGAAAGAATCCTGCTGGTCGATGATGATCGAAACGAGCTCTGTGGGATTGATCGTGCCTTTGCTCGATTCCATGAAATGTATGTACTTGTTGGAGAAGACCCGCTCGGCTATGGCTTCCAGGTTATTGATCCGGCCAACGGTGCTGATCGCATAATGCCCCAAATGGGACCGCACGGTCAGCGGCTGGGGATCCGTGTCGCTGATGCAGCCGATCCCCATATTCCCCTTGATTTTTTTGATCTCTGATTCGAACTTTGCTCTGAACTGCGTGTTTTCAATATTATGGATCGACCTGCCGAAGTGGCTGCCATTCCACATGGCCATGCCGCCCCTGCTGGTTCCCAGATGGGAATGGTAATCCGTTCCAAAATAAACATCCATCACACAATCTTCATTAGAGACTACGCCAAATAATCCGCCCACTTTTTTACACCTCTTCATATTCCGAACATATTTTGATTTATATTATTTATTGTTCGTTTTTAAATACTCTTACCTTAATAGAATGCCATTTTATTGATAAAATTGCAATAGTTTTTCGGATAAACACGAAAATTAAATTTCAAACGGGCAGCGAGCATTTGCCGCAGGCGGATCACGCATTTGTCGGAAAATCGATTTATACTGAAATTATTCATCCGCGATGATAATATATGGATGAAAGCAACATCGTATTTCTGATCGATATTTTTTGAAAGTCTGCTGATCGCAGCCGGAGGTGGAGTATGAAAATAATGATAACGGCGCCGAAAGGAAAAATGGGACGGCTAATTTTGAAGGCCGCCGCTGAAAATGACAAGCTGGATATCGTCGGAGCGCTGGGGCCGGCGGGCAGGGATTATATCGGGCAGGATGCGGGCAGGGCGGCAGGATTTGGTTTCGATGCCGGCGTGCCGGTGTCTGATGCGCTGGAAGAACTCATCGCGCGATGTGATGCCGTGATCGATTTTTCCACAGTTGAATTATCGATGGCGGTTCTGGACGCCGCCCTGCGGCACAAAAAAGCTCTCGTCTGCGGCACGACCGGTTTCAGCGAAGAGCAGCTCGCCGCCATCAGCGAGGCGTCCGCTTCGATCCCGCTGCTTCATGCTTCGAACACGTCCTACGTCGTCAGCCTCATGTACCGCCTTTTGGCTCTTGCTGCCGGCAATCTGGCCGGGCGAGCCGATATCGACATCATCGATATGCACGACAGACAGAAAAAGGATGCGCCAAGCGGAACCGCCAAGGAAATGGCGTCCGTGATCGCCGAAGCACTCGGCGGGGATTCGGCCGGCGACGCGATCAGATTTCACTCCATCCGATCCGGGAATATTTCGAGCAGCCACAGCGTCATATTCGGCTGCATGGGCGAACGGCTGGAAATAACCCACCATGCCTATGACTGGGAATGCTTCGCGAAAGGCGCGTGCGACGCCGCCCTGTTTCTCGACGGCAGGGGCCCCGGCCTCTATTCCATGCAGGATGTGGTCCGTGTCTGACCTTTGCAGCATGGCTGGTCCGCCTTATATGACCTATTTTACGAAGGTTTCGAAGCCCTTGTCCCCGATCATGGTCTCGACGAGCAGGCTCGCCTGATCGTCGGCCTGTTAGAGATCCAGCCACATGACGGAGAGCCCGCCGCGCTTTTTGATTTCCAGGAAGCCCTGTTCCCGGTACATGTTCATCGTTCCCCTGTAGCGTTTCTCGGGTTCGTCCGCACTTTCCACCGGCAGTGCCAGCACCGCCTCGTAACCCTGCGACCTGAAGCCTTCCACCGCCGCGGAAAGAAGCAGGCGCGCGACGCCGCTGCGCCTGTATGACGGATGGATGACAAAGCAGATGACGCAGCCGACTTTCTTTTCCTGCACCAGCGAACCAAAATCGCCGACCAGCCTTGAAAAATCGCTGAAATCATTGGCGTTGCACCAGCCGACGCAGATATCCCCCTCGAAGGCCAGATATCCTCTCATGCTTCCTGACGCAATTTGTTCGAGCGCTTCCTGCCGGTTCTGTCCACCCGGCCTTGCCTGCCATTCTTCATGAGAACAGCTCGTATGGTAGAATCTGCAGTAGCAGGTCGCCCAGTGGGGTTCATGGCTGAAATCCAGGTTGTCGAAATAATCGGCGAATATGTCCGCCATCCCAGGTTCGAGGGATCTGACCGAAATATCCATGACCTTTCTCCTTTCAAACAGCAGTAGAAATCTACAAATCACAGATTTGTGATTTCATTGCATGAGTTTGCCGACGATTTGCTTCTCAAATCGGGCAAACTACGAGGTGAAAAATGCGGACGAGTCTGATGCTCGCCCGCATTTGCGCCAATGATCCTATTTAATTTCAGGCATTGTATTCATTAAGCCTTTTTTCGAGAGCGTCGAGCTGAACGGCAAGCTCCTGCGGCAGTTTTTCGCCGTAGTTGGCATAATGCTGCCTGATCGAGGCGACTTCGCTGAGCCACTCCGTTTTGTTGACGTTCAGGAGTTCTTTCATATCGTCGGAGCTGATGTCGAGACCGCCGAGGTCCAGAGCGTCGGCGGCGGGCATATGGCCGATCGGTGTCGTGACCGCCTTTCCGCCTCCGGACGTCCTTTCGAAGATCCATTTCAGGACGCGGCTGTTTTCGCCGTAGCCCGGCCAGAGCCATTTGCCGTCCTGATCTTTGCGGAACCAGTTGACATAGAATATTTTAGGGAGATTTTCCTCGCCTGATTTTTCTTCCATATCGAGCCAATGCTGCAGATAGTCGCAGATATTGTATCCAAAGAACGGAAGCATTGCGAACGGGTCTCTGCGCACCTGGCCGATGTTGTTCGATATCGTCGCGGCCGTGATTTCGGAGCCCATGATCGAGCCGAGGAATATACCGTGTTTCCAGCTCAGGCTTTCGTGGATCAGCGGTATCGTCTTAGGCCTGCGTCCACCGATCAGGATCGCCGATATCGGAACTCCTGCCGGATCTTCCCAGTCCGGGGCGATCGACGGGCACTGTTTTGCGGGAGCGGTGAAGCGGGAATTGGGATGTGCAGCCGGCTCCGAAGATTCCGGTGTCCAGTCTCTGCCTTTCCAGTCGATCAGATGCGCGGGAGCTGGCGTACCGATGCCTTCCCACCATACATCGCCGTCATCGGTCAGCGCGACGTTTGTAAATATCGTGTTCTTTTCGATGCTGCGCATGGCGTTCGGATTCGAATCCATCGAAGTTCCCGGGGCCACACCGAAAAAGCCGGCTTCAGGATTGATCGCATAAAGGCGGCCATTCTTGCCCGGTTTCATCCAGGCGATATCGTCGCCCACGGTCTCGACCTTCCAGCCGGGGATCGTCGGTACCAGCATCGCCAGGTTCGTCTTTCCACAAGCGCTCGGGAAGGCGCCCGTCACATATTTCGTATTGCCTGCCGGATCCGTCAGGCGGAGGATCAGCATATGCTCGGCGAGCCATCCCTCGTCGCGGGCGATGACGGAAGCGATGCGCAGCGCATAGCATTTCTTGCCAAGCAGCGCGTTTCCGCCATAGCCGGAGCCGAACGACCAGATAAGGCGTTCTTCCGGGAAATGGCTGATATATTTCTTTTCCATAGGCGCACAGGGCCAAGCCACATCCTGCTGCCCCTCTTCGAGCGGAGCGCCGACCGAATGGAGGCAACGGACAAACTCCCCGTCTCCCAGAACGTCGAGCACCTGCTTGCCCATCCGGGTCATGATCCTCATGTTGACGACGACATATGGGCTGTCCGTCAGCTCGACGCCGATCCTGGATATGGGCGAGCCGATCGGTCCCATTGAAAATGGAATGACGTACATCGTCCTTCCCTTCATGCAGCCCGTGTACAGTTCCGTCATCGTCGCCTTGAGTTCCACAGGATCGATCCAATTGTTCGTCGGGCCTGCCGCTTCCTTTGTTTTTGAAGCGATAAAGGTTCTATCCTCGACACGGGCCACGTCCGATGGATGGCTTCTGAACAGATAGCAGCCGGGACGTTTTTCCGGATTCAGCGGGATCGCCGCGCCGGATCCGACCATGGCGCCCAGCAATCTTTCGTTCTCTTCATCCGATCCGTCGCACCAGTGAATGGCGTCCGGCTGGCACATGTCTGCCATTTCTTGTACCCATTCGCGTAATTTTTTGTTCTCTGTCATTTTAACTCCTCTCAAATAGCGTGAATAAGCCTGCCGATCCGCGGCAGCGAGCCCGCGGACCTTTATTTATATCTATTTTCATAAATTGACTACATTTCATTCTACCAAATCGGCAATGTATCATCAATATAAATATGGCCTCTTTTCGTCTTTGGAGGCATGTATACATTATCCCGCGTCTGCTTCGAAATATATTATGGTCATATGGATCAATTTGCCAAATTTATTTGGCCGACTTCGGCCTCAGCAATATTTTGCCCGATATCCTTTACTTTCCGTTCTCGGAATACACAAAGCCAAGGACCCTGAAGAGCTGCGTCTGGCTATCGATTTCGAGCTTGCTGTAGATTGCTGTCAGATGCTTCTTCACGGTGGAATTGCTGACGCAGAGGATGCTCGCTATTTCTTCGATCTTGCAGCCTTTTATCAGATATCCGACGATATCGGATTCGCGGGGAGACAATCCATGCTTCTTGCATATATGCGAGAGGCTTCCCTTCAATATTTCGGCAATGTCGTATATGTTGCACACATAAATATTCCTTGCCGGTTCTGATTTCTTGTCCGTGATAAGTATTTCAAGATAGATCGGATAATCGTCCAGTTTGCTCGTCAGATCCCGTCTGTATATGTCGCAATCCGCATATCTCATCGTTTTGCACAACTCGATGATCTTTCCCCGGATCCGTTCGCCGCCGTCGCCTGAATATCTGGCGACGATCTTATTATAGTCTTCGCTGCAGGAAAGCACATTGAATCCATCGTCTATGACGATGCTGCCGGTGATCGTGGATCCGCTGTAATGCTCAGCGATATAGGCAGATTTGGGGTAGCTTTTTCTTGCGAGGTTGCAAAGATGCGGCTGGAACAGCTCAAGGATATCGACCTCCTCCGGCGAAAAATTCTTCTTGCTGGAGAAGCGGAACAGGGATACGACCCCGTAGATATCGATATCCACAGGCAGAACGATATTGCATTCCAACGAAAATTCAAAGCCGTTCGGCTTCATGAACGTCAGGTAAAAGGCCGTCCTCTTTCTGGCGTCCTGGAAAATATCGGTGCATCGGATGACCAGCGGTGTTTTGGTCGCGAACACCGGATAAATATCATCTTCTTTATAATAATACTTCACATACTGGTCGATTGTATCCTGATTCCAGCCGATCTGGTAAAGATCGACCAGCTCATACCTTGAGTCGTTATCGCGAAAAAAAAGGACGTTTCCTGTATCGAAATAGACAACTTCCTTAAAAGCTCTGAGAAAATAATTGAATTTTTGCGGGATATTCTGCTCGTCTTCATAGAGATTTCTTACAATCTCGTTGATTTTGTTGAATTTCTGAACCAGGATCGGATTCGAGACCAATTTAAAAGCACCTACTTTCAAACAGTGAAATTCATCAAGGACGGCAGAGCGCCGCATGTCAATATTATACTGTAAAATCCCGCATTTGGCAATCGGCTAAGCATCAGAACTTTAGCCATTCCAAGCATCAGCCGCGCAAAAACCGGGAGGCCGACGTCGGTCGGCCTCCCGGTTCGAAAGAGCCTGTGTTTTCAGTTGATCAGCTCCATACTTCTTCCGGAGTCGGAATATTGGCATTCGCGTTGGTATAGGCGATCCTGCTGATATTGATAAGATGCCTGTATCCAAGGTTTTCGCTGATGCTGTTGTTTCCCCAGGATCCGCATCCCAGAGTCCCGGTTGGCGCAAGCCCGTTGGCGTATGCTCCACCGAGTCCGCTCGAGCCGATGCCGTTGACCAGGAATCTGGAGACGGAGATGTTTTCTGCCGCATATTCAATGTTCTTCTTGGTGAAGGAGTGCATGACGATGCTGTGGCCTTTGCCTTCATATTCCAGATTGGCGTTGGCGATGGCGACTGCCTCTTCCCATGTTTTATAGCGATATGCAGCAAGGATCGGGAACAGCTTTTCTTTGGCGAACGCGTCCGCAGCTCCCGGTTCGTCTACTTTGACGATCAGAAGCTTCGTCGATGGATCGACTTTGATCCCTGCCAGTTCAGCGATCGTAAAAGCGCTGAGGCCGACGCAGGCCTTGGCCAGCTGCCCGTCCGGAAACACTGTGTCTCTCAATGCTTTCACTTCGGCCGGATCCGAAATGTAATGAGCGCCCTGGGTCTTGAAAGTATCGATGATTTCATCGTAGTTCTTTTCCGGGCAGATGATGGTCTGCTCACAGGTGCAGAGCACGCCGTTGTCATACGTCCTGCCTCTGATGATCTTTGGAACGGCATCTTTGATGTCCGCGTCGGCATCGATCAGGCACTGGTTGTTTCCGGCGCCGACGCCGAAAGCCGGTCTGCCGCTGCTGTAGACAGCCTTGACCATCTGCGGCCCGCCGGTGGCGATGCAGACGTCCGTCATCTTCATGACGAGATTGGTCAGCTCGAGGCTGGGTTCTTCGACGATCTGCACAAGATTTTCAGGAGCGCCGATATCCTTAAGATATTTGTTGATATATTCCACTGTTTTCGATCCGCACCTCTTGCCTGCCGGATGCGGGCAGACGATTATGGCGTTGCGGCCTTTCAGCGCGATCATCGCGTTGTGCATCGGCGTCATCACCGGATTCGTCACCGGAGTTACGGCGCCAATGACGCCGATCGGCTTGCCGACTTCGACGATGCCTTCGTCTTCCAGGTAAGCCATGACACCGACGCTCTTTTTATCTTTAAGGTAATTCCAGACTGCCATGGCCTTGCCTTTGTTCTTCATGGTCTTGTCTTCGACGTTGCCCATTTTTGTTTCTTCGACCGCCATTTTGGCCAGCTCTTCGCCATTGTCGTAGACCGCTTTTCCCGCAGCCTTTACGACCTGGTCCACCTGTGCCTGGTTGTATTTTTCAAATTCTTTCTGTGCTTTTCTTGCTTTTTCAATAAGATCGGATACAAATTCGATTTCGTTCATTTTTTAAAGTCCCCTTCCTCAAACACACGTTATGATTTGCTGGAAATCAATGATAATGCGGTATCAGCAGTTGAAATCTGCAAATCATGGATTTGTGATTTCCTTGCATGAGTTCGCCAACGATTTGCTTCACAAATCGGGCGAGCTGCGAGCGGTTTCTTGTTAAATTATATACAATATGCCCGGGATATTGAATTGTACCAGAGAATAAAAAAAGGTAGCCAAAACGAGAATTTTGTATCGTCCCGTTCCACAAAAGTGTAAAAATACGCCCGCTTTCCCGTCGCGAAGGGCGCTGCAGCTTATTTTAGATTATATTTGGCGAGCCTGTCGTAGAATGCCGACCTGCTCAGGTTCATCATCCGGGCGGCGGCGCTCCTGTTGCCGTTGGCCTTTCTCAGGACATCCAGCAGCATTTCCTTCTCGAACTCGCCCATGGATCCCTTGAACGTCTGGCCCGACGGCGCCTGTTCGACCGCGGCGTTATCCTTCTGAAATATCTGCGCCGGCAGGTTTTCAACGCCGATATACCCTTCCCAGACATAATTGGCCGCTCTTTCTATGGCGTTTTCAAGTTCCCTGATATTTCCCGGCCAGGAATATTCCTGCAAGGCTCTCTTTGCCTGCTCGTCGATCCCGGTCACCTTGGAACCGAGTATATGGTTATATTTATTGACGAATGCTTCCGCCAGCGCGATGATGTCTTCCTGGCGCTCCCGGAGCGGCGGCAGATGGAATTCGATGACATTCAGCCGGTAGAACAGATCCTCCCGGAACGCCTTTTTAGCGATCGCTTCGCGCAGGTCCCTATTGGTCGCCGCGATGATCCGAACGTCCACATTCTGCTTGGCTGTGCCGCCGACGCGGGTGAATTCCTTCTCCTGGATCACCTGCAGCAGCTTGGCCTGAATGGAAAGCGGCATGTCGCCCACCTCGTCCAGGAAGATCGTCCCTTTATTGGCGCGTTCAAAATATCCGGGCTTGCCGTTTTTAAGCGCTCCTGTGAAGGATCCCGGCGCATAGCCGAACAGCTCCGATTCAAACAGGGTCTCGGGTATCGATACGCAATTGACCTTGATGAACGGCTGATTCGCCCTTGGGCTGGATTCGTGGATGCCGCGGGCGAACATGTCCTTGCCCACGCCGCTTTCTCCGGTCAGCAGGATCGTCGAGCTGCTGCGGGCGATATGCAGCGCGTCTTTTTTTATTTTTACAAAAGCTGGATTGTTGGTTATTATCTGTTCGAACCGGCTTCCGCCGCCACCGCTGCGTTTTTCGAGCTCATCGCGGTAGTACTCGACCTGCTGGTTCAGCGAAAACCATTTGCGGGCGATCTCTTCGGTCACGGCATTGTCGTTGAGGAATACGGTGCTGACGATACCGGTCGTTTCCGCTTCGTTGTTGTCGCCTTTTCTGATCGGCACATGGGATATGATGCATTTCTTTCCATAGATGTCGCCGACATGGACTTCGGGATACCCTGTCTGGGCAGCCTGGATCCTGCTGTCTGTGGAAAGGAACGACTGGATCGGCCTGCCAATGATCTGATCCGCTGTCTGGGCCGCCAGCTGGCACGCGCGCTCATTGACATATTTGATGATGCCGAAGACATCCGAAACGAACACGCCGTCGGAAGAGGCGCTGAGAACGCCGTCGATGGTCGTCTGCAGTTCCTTGACTATCTCCAGTTCCTGGGCGATCTTTTCCACATTGGATATATCCAGAAAAGCGAAGCTTGAGCCGATCCGCTCTTCATTTTCGATGATCGGCACCTGGTTGATGATCACAGGCAGCGATCCGATGGTTTCCTTTGATCCTATCCGCAGCTCTTCCGACATCCTGATTTCCGGCAAGACATCGTTCAGGTGCTTTCCCTTGACATCGGCAAAGTTCAGCAGGAACATTTTTTCAGCGGCGGGATTTACCCGAAGAATGAAGCCTTCCCGGTCGACGATGATAATGCCTTCATAATTCACTCGGAACAGCGATTCGAGGATCGCCGACGAGGCAGTGATGACATTGAGGCTTTCGCGCAGGTATTCGGCGGTACCCACCATTCCGACGACCTTGTGGGAGCGGTCGAGGACGACGACGTTGTCGACCTGGCTTTTCGTGACCCTCACGACAAGAGAGTACTCGTCATATGTCCTGTCGACGGTTACAAAAATCGGATTGTCGACCATATAGGCATCGCATCTCGTTTCCAGGCCCGCGCCGTCCAGCAGCGCTTTGAAAAGTCTTTTTTTCGGGAATACGCCGATCAGATTCTCATTCTCGTCAACGACCGGCAGCGTGCTGATTTTGTATTCCTGATATTGCTCAACGACCGTCCGCAGGGTGTCTCCCGCATGAAGGACCTTGAAGTTCTTGTTCATCATCTGTTCTACTGTCAATCGTTTGGAAACGTCCATTTCGTCCTTCCTTTCGAGTGTCGCTTGCGATCCGGTTTCCCCCGGCATTATTAAGTATAAAATGAAGCTGCCTGCCAGTCAAGGCGGGGGGATTGGAAACGGGCTGGCCAAAGTTTCCCCGGCCAGCCCCTTGACGATCATTCCTTTATTCTCTGCACTAACCTTTGATGATCCTTGGCGTGAGCATCTGGTGGACTGCGCAGAACGTCGTCGGATTCTGATAGAAGGAGCCGACGAAGGCCTTGCAGTAATTTCTGAGGTTCGGAAGATCGACGATCTCGTCGACAAATCCTTTTTTAGCGCAATAGACAGGCCTTGATTTGTCATTGTACTGCTGGATCATTTCGTTCATCTTGGCGATGGTGCCATCCAGCGGCTTTCCGTCTTCCTGGTCCTTGACGAGCCTTCTCGAATAGGAAGCTGTCGCGGCAGTTTCGCCATGCATTACATAGATCTCGGTTGCTGCCGTTCCCAGCGTGAACGCGTTGTTGTTGTTCGCCTGCGGGCCGCCGAGAACGTAATGGGCAGCGGCGGTGCCTTTGCGAAGGACGATGGTCATCATTGGATTGTCCGACTGTTCGATGGAATAGATCAGCGCCATGCCAAGGCCGAGCATCTCCGCCTTTTCGGCGGTGTCGCCGACATCTATGCCGGTCGTATCCTGGACCCAGATCAGCGGGATCCGGTCCCTGCCGCACAGTGTGACGAATTCATTCATCTTGATCAGGCCTTCGCGATACAGCTTGCCCCCGACGCCCGGGTAATCCGCATATTTCGGATATCCCGCGCCGAGACCGCCCTGGTTGTTCGCGATGAAACCACAGAGGAATCCATCTATTTTAGCAAGGCCACAATACATTTCCGGTCCATAATCCGGCCTGAATTCCATATGCTCGCTATTATCGAAAAGTCTGGCCAGCACTTCCGTCATCGAATAATTCCTTCTCTGATTGAAGGGAATCAGGCTGTAGAGCTCATCGGCGGCGAATTTCGGTTCTGCCGGCTCAGCGACTCTGAAAAATTGCGGATCATAAGCTGGAAGGGTCTGCATATATCTCTTGATGTCGTCCAGCACTTCTTCTTCAGTATCGCAGACGTCTCTGATGAAACCGGTGGCTCCCTGATGGATCTCGACTCTTCCCGGAGGCGTCGCCTTGAACTTTTTGGTCTGTTCGATCAGTTCCGCCGCCACTTCGTCGTCGATATACCCTTTTGGCGCCATGCCGCTGACGATGCCGGCTCCGCCGACGGCCATGTTGCATTTCTTATGGCCGATCAGGATGCTCGGGCTGATCGAGTGGTATCCGCCGCCGGCGGGGTTGGTCCCGTAGATGCCGACGATGATCGGAACGCCCAGTTTCTGAAGCTCGGCATGCCTGAAGAACGGCGTGCCGCTTCCTCTCCTGTTCGGATAAAGCTGCTCCTGCTCCATCAGTTTGGCGCCGCTGCAGTTTAGGACCCAAACCAGCGGAAGGTGCAGTCTCTTGGCGATGTCTGTGACCCTGAGGACATTGTCCGCCTGGCCCGAAAGCCATGCGCCGGCCATGACCTTGTTGTTGGAAGCGATGATGATGGCCCACTTGCCGGCGATTTTTCCGAGTCCGTCGATGACGCCGGTGTTTCCTTCTTCATTTCCGAGGGGGTCGTAGATCGTATGCAGCGGGCACCAGGTACCCGGATCGACCAGGTATTCCAGCCTCTGCCAGGCTGTCCATTCGCCTTTCTCGTTCATGGCTTCCGTCGCTTTTCCGTTATTCTTGACACGATCGACTTCCTGCGCCACGACGGCTTCCGCGTTCTTCAATTCTTCAATGTTGGCTTTCAGCGTCCTCGCAAGATCGCTGCCTATTCCGGGCATCTCTTTGAAATAAGGATGCAGGGGATAACCGTACTCTATCATTTTATTGCTCCTTTCTGATAGGTTCACCTTGATGCTTGCAATATTTATCGTTTACCTGTTCGGCTGGTAGCCGAGTTCGATGCCGGCGACGATGCCCATGTGGATGTTGGAGGTCCCTTCAAGGGTCTCGAACTGCTTGGCGTCGCGCAGCCATCTGCCGCATGGATATTCGGTGGAATAGCCGTAGGAACCGTAGATCTTCATTGCGACATTCGCCGCATGCACCGCCGCGTTGCACGAGAACAGCTTCGCCATCGACGTCGCCTGCTGGCTTGGGAGCTTGTTCTCTTTCAGCCATGCCGCCCTGTACACCAGGTATTTCGCCGCGTCGTCTTCAAGCTTCATTTCCGCGATCTGCTGCTGCACCATCTGGAACTTGCCGATCTGCTGCCCGAACTGGGTCCGCTCGTTGGCATAGTTCACCGAGCCTTCGAGGCAGGCCGCCGACAGTGCGGCTGCGCCTGTGGCGCATCCCATCCTCGTATTGTTCAGCATCCACATGCAGACCTGGAATCCCTTGTTCACCGGCCCAAGCAGGTTTTCCTTCGGGATCATCGCGTTTTCAAATACCAGCTCCGATGTCGGCGCCGTCCACATGCCCACTTTCTTGTGGATCGGGATCCGCTCGATGCCCGGCGTGTTGTTGTAGTCCACGATGAAGCAGGACAGCCCCTTCGGTCCGCCGCCTTCCGTCGTTACCGCATACACAAGCCCGATGTCGCTGGTATGGCCGCCGGAGATCCACATCTTGGAGCCGTTCAGCACCCAGTGGTCTCCCTTGTCCGCCGCGAAGGTCTTCATGCTTCCGACATCCGATCCGGAGTTGGCTTCCGTCATCGCGAAGCTTCCGGCTGCCTTTCCGCTGACCAGATCCGGGATGTATTTCTGCTTCTGCTCTTCTGTTCCCCATTCGTTGATCGTCATCGCCGGGCCCCAGCAGTTGCCGCTGATGCTCAGTCTCCAGGACGTGTGCACCTTGGCGATCTCATAGAGCGCCGTCACCGCTTCCATCCAGCCCATGCCGTTTCCGCCGTATTCTTCCGGAATGCTCCATCCCAGCAGTCCCAGCTCGCCCATCTTGGTCAGGATTTCCCTGCGGTAATAGTGGTTCTCTTCGTCTTCCTCTACATATGGCGCTATTTCTTTTTCCGCAAAGTTGCGGGCCATGTCCTGCACCATCTTTTGCTCTTCTGTAAGTCCAAAATCCATTGTGCGGTCTCCTTTCAAATAAATGCCTATACCGGAAAACGCCGGCCGACTGTCGGTCGGTCCTATTCCACTATGGCCAGAAGGTCGTCTTCCTCGACTTTATCGCCGATATTGACCAGGATCTCTTTGACGATTCCCGGTTCGCCGTATACGACGTTTTCCATTTTCATGGCTTCGATGATGAAGGCTTCGTCATCCTCTGTCATCATCTGGCCGATTTTCATGTTGATCTCTCTTACCTTTCCCGCGATCGGGCTCAGCAGCTCTGCCATATTCAATTCCTCCTTAGTATGTTAAAAAATATTTGATCGGGATCCGGTTTAAAGCAGCGGTACCATCGTGACGTATAGGCCCGTCAGGATAGCCGTCGTGATGACGCCGCATATGTTGGCGCCCATGGCGTATTGAAGGACCATGGCGCGCTTGTTGATCGCCGCCACTTCATGCTGGGCGATCTTGGCCGTTGACGGAACGCAGGATACGCCCGCGATCCCTGTGGTCGGATTGAAATTCTTGTTATTGATGAGATAAACGATATATCCGCCGATCAGTCCGCCGATGCCGGAAAGCAGCAGCGCTACCATGCCAAGCAGCAGCAGTATCAGAACCTTCGGATTCATGATCGTGCTGGCTTCACAAAGGACTCCCAGCATCAGGCCGAGGAAGAAGGTCGCTCCATAAAGGAACACGTCCTCGATCAGCTGCGAATACTTGACCAGTCCGGCTTCTTTGATCGCATTAGCCAGGAAGAAGCTAAGGAAAAGCGGGCCTGCAACGGGGAACAGCAGTGTCAGGACTGTGCAGGCGATGATATCGAAGGCCAGCTTCTCGCCGGATGTAATGTTTGTTTTCTTCGCGGTCTTAATGACGATGCCCCTATGCTCCTTGGGGACCATAGCCCTGATCAGGAACGGGTATCCGCCATAAGTCAGGCTCAGGTACAGATATGCGATGACCGTTATCGGAACGAACAGTTCCGGCGCCAGCATCAGCGAGGTAAACAGGACCATCGGGCCGTCTGCGCCGCCGACGATGGATATGGCCGCCGCTTCGCCGTAATTGAGGCCCATCGCGTGGGCGATCGGGAAGGTCGCGATCGTGCCGAGCTCTGCGCAAAGCGCGATCAGCATGCTGGTGAACGGGAATTTGAGGACATTGCCCACATCGGCTATGATGCCTATTCCCATGAAGACAAGGCAGGCGATCAGGCTGTTGCCGAATGTGAATGTGTAGACGGGCTGCAGAAAATCGATCTGCAGGATATTCATCAGCGCATCCGTTTCCGTCGCCAGAGGATCTACGAAAAGAGTCCCCGTCTTTGTGGCTGAGAAAAACAGGACGCCAGCGTTGACAGCGGCCATGCCGAAACCCATCGGGATCATGATGAGCGGTTCAAGTGTGCCTCTTTTGCCAAGCCAAACAAGTATGATTCCTAAAAATATAAGGACGATCCTGGCGATGGCGATTTTGGGATCCTGATAAAACAATGTTCCTATGCCTTGGAATAAAATTGGTAAACTCATGCCGACGCCTCGCTTTCCTTATCTTTATGCCCCTTGGTTATCTCTTCCTTTTTGATGGTTATCCTATTTATCGCCGTGGTCATGCCCTTGATCAGAGCAGCGATCGAGATCCCTATGACGAATGCCAGGAAGTAGATCTCAGCGGCTATCAGGATCGATTCTTTCATGATGCGTATCTCCTTTCTCGTTTCAAGAGCCTGGTTTACCTGATTTCTCTTTTTATGGCGAAATTAAAGACGATCGCCATCACCAATGCAACGGCCGCGGCCACTGCCAGACTGAACGGGGTCAATTCGATCATTGTAATTCACTCCTTTTCGGCTGTTAATAAAGCATGCGCTGGAATGTAAGTATGATTGCGCAAAATGCCGCACCGCTTTCGATCGATGCAGCTTATTCCATCGAGAACCGCCAGGCGCAGAACCACTTGTCAGGGTGGCTGTCCGGGGGACAGCCGATGCATTCGGTCCTGATCCTTGAGTCGATGGCCCGGGCGAAATTCGTGTACTCAACAAGCCCTGCCGATTTGCAGGGGTAATCGTCCATGCCCTTGCTTTTCCGGGCGGATTGCACTCTGCAGTCGTTCATTTGGAACACGATGCTGTCGGGGCTCTCGTCAATGATCGATTGTACATTGATCGTCGCATACATCCGCATCTGCAGCGCCTTTTTCAGTCCCTCGATCCCTGGCTGTTCCGACAGCCCCAGCAGCCTTTTAATGGACCATGCTTCAAAAGGCGAAAACCATGCCCAGCATGAATCGTTGCAGCGCTTTGCGTCGAACATGCCGTACCTGGATTCGACCGCTTGGAACCAGACGCCGTCGCCGGCAAGCCAGTTCACGCCCAGGCCTTCCACCAGTCCTTCAAGTTTTTCCTTCGGCATTTCGAGCAGCGGTGCCGGGATCCCTTCGATCAGTTCAAATCCCAGCAGCTTGCCCAGCCGTTTCATCTGTATGCCCATGCTCTTCTCATAGGCCGCGTCCATTATTTCCAGGGCTCTGTCAAAGCCCATCTGATGTTCGACTTCCTTGAACCAGAATACATGATGCACCACGGTGCGATGCAGCATATCGATGGCCATCCTGGCAAGCTCTTCTTTTGTTTTCTCTTCTGTTCCGATAACCTGATTTCCCATCGAACGTCCTCTCTGCATCACTAACGCGGAGTGGATAAGCTCCGCGTTAGCCTGGATCGCTTTTTATAAAGTGTCAATGTCGGTGTCAGTCGACCAGTTTCCTGAATTCTTCGGTGAGAAGCGGGATTATTTCAAACAGGTCGCCGACGATCCCATAGTCTGCAAGATTGAAAATGTTGGCTTCGGGATCCTTGTTGATCGCAACGATGACTTTGGAGGAACCCATTCCAGCCAGATGCTGGATCGCGCCGGATATGCCGCAGGCTATATATACAGTAGGCGATACGGTCTTTCCCGTCTGTCCTACCTGGAATTTCTGCTCGATCCAGCCGGCGTCCACAGCGGCGCGGGAGGCTCCGACAGCGGCTCCGATGACATCGGCGCATTCTTCCAGGATCTTATAGTTCTCCGGCCCCTTCATGCCACGGCCGCCGGAGATGATGATGTTGGCTTCGATGAGCTCCGGACGCGCCGAGGCGGCCAGGGCGATCTCCTTGACGACAGCCTTCAGGTCTGCCGGGTCGATTTCAGCCGCTTCATTGACGATCTCCGCCTGGCGGGACGCATCGGGCGCTGCCACCGGGAACGTGTTGGGTCTGATCGTCGCCAGTACCGGCCGAGAGTTGGCGGCCACATGGGCGAAGGCTTTGCCGCCGTAGATCGGGCGCTTGAAAGCCAGGAAGTTTTCAGCATCGATTTCCATGCCGGTGCAGTCGGAAGCCATGCCGACGCCGAGACGCTGCGCGAGGCGCGGAGCGAGATCCTTGCCGATGGCCGTATTGCCGAGAAGGACCGCCTGTGGTTCTTCTTTTCTGATCAGCTTGTTCAGAACGGATGTATAGGCGCCTGTCGTATAATCGGCAAGCTTGTCGTCATCGACTATAATCACCTTGTCCGCGCCGTAGGCCGCGACCTGCTGCGCGAGACCTGCGATATCCTTGCCCAGAATGACTGCGACCAAGGGTTCGCCGGTCTTGTCAGCGATGTTTCTTCCTTCACTGAGCAGTTCCAGTGAGACTTTTCTGATTTCCGATTTGCTCTGTTCTATTATGATCCAAATTCCCTTTGCCATGATAAGTCCTCCTCTCTATATGACCTTCGCGTCTTCGCGTAAAAGTCTGGCCAGTTCTCTCGCGGCGTCCGCCGCTTCGCCGGAAATCTTCATGCCGCCCTTGCGCGGATTCGGCATGCTGTATTTCGGCGCATTCATCCTGGCAGCGACGTCCGCTGGACTGATTCCAAGGTCTGCGAGGGTAAGTATCTTGATCTCCTTTTTCTTGGCTTTCATGATGCCCATCATCGACGGATAGCGCGGGATATTGAGGCCTTTCTGCGCTGTCAGGACGGCCGGAAGGCTGACTTCGATCAGTTCCGTTCCGCCGTCGATCTCGCGGGTCGCAGCGGCTTTGTCGCCATCGACATCGAGCTTCAGGATACTGCTGACCGATGGGATCCCAAGGGCGTCCGCCAGACGGACAGCCACCTGGCTTGAACCATCATCAACGGCGATGCGTCCCGCCAGGATTATATCGTAAGGGATCTGCTCCACCGCCTTGGCAAGGATCGCCGCGGCCGCCCACTCATCGGGGCTCTGCACCGAAGGATCGCTGACCAGGACTGCCTGGTCGGCTCCCATCGCAAGGGCTGTCCGCAATGCTTCCTGGACGCGTTCGCCACCCATGCTGACCAGAGTGACTTCGCCGCCAAATTTTTCCTTGAGCTTAAGCGCTTCTTCAACTGCAAATTCGTCATATGGATTGATGACAAGATTCACGCCGGTCGCATCGATTTTGCCGCTGGCGTCAAGAACGATCTTGGCTTCCGTATCAAACGTCTGTTTCAATAAAACGACAATATTCATTCCTTTTCCTCCTTGCTGCTCCCTATTCTCAATCTTTCAATACGCTGGCAGCTATGACGATGCGCTGTATCTCGCTGGTGCCTTCGTAGATTTCGGTGATCTTTGCATCGCGCATCATGCGCTCAGCCGGATAATCACGGGTATAGCCGTATCCGCCAAGGATCTGCACAGCCTGTGTCGTGACTTTGTTTGCCGTTTCGGCGGCAAAGACCTTCGCCATTGCGGAATATTTCGAAACCGGTTTATGCTGGTCTGCCAGATAACATGCCTGGTATACCAGAAGACGGGCGGCTTCGATCTGGGTGGCCATATCGGCCAGCTTGAACTGGGTCGCCTGGAATTCAGAAAGCGTTTTGCCAAACTGGGATCTTTCCTTTGAATATTTCAGTGCCAGCTCATAAGATCCCTGAGCGATTCCCAGCGCCTGGGAGGCGATGCCGATCCGGCCGTAGTCAAGGGTGACCATCGCGATCTTGAAGCCCTGTCCTTCTTCGCCGAGCAGGTTCTCTTTCGGGATCCTGACGTTTTCAAATACAAGTTCGTAAGTCGCTGAGGATCTGATTCCCATCTTCTTTTCTTTTTTGCCGAAGGTGAAGCCCGGCGTTCCCTTTTCGAGAATGAATGCCGCGATGCCTTTATTGCCCTTGCTCTTGTCCATCTGGGCCGTGATCACATAAGTGTCCGCATAATATCCATTGGTGATGAATATTTTCGATCCGTTGATTATATAATCGTCTCCGTCCCTGACAGCGGTCGTGCGTGTGCCGGATGCGTCGGATCCCGCCATGGATTCCGTCAAGCCGAACGCGCCCATTTTTTCGCCGGTTGCCAGCGGTGTGAGGTATTTCTTTTTCTGTTCTTCGGTTCCGAATTTGTAGATCGGGTTTGCGCAAAGGCTGGAATGCGCTGAGATCGTCACGCCAAGGGACGCATCGACTCTTGAAAGCTCTTCGATCGTGATCGCGTATGAAATATAATCCGCGCCGATGCCGCCGAATTCTTCAGGGAATGTGACGCCGGCAAGGCCGAGTTCGCCGCACTGTTTCCACAGCTCGAGCGGAAATTCTTCATTCTCGTCTCTTTCTTCGGATCCCGGAGCAGCTTCGGCTTCTGCAAAATCGCGAACCATCTTGCGAATCATGTTGTGGTCATCAGTCAATTCAAATTTCATATTCCGTACTCCCTATATCAAGATTTTGCTGTAACTAATTTTTTACCTGTTCGGCTGATAGCCGAGTTCGATGCCGGCGACGATGCCCATGTGGATGTTGGAGGTCCCTTCAAGGGTCTCGAACTGCTTCGCGTCGCGCAGCCATCTGCCGCATGGATATTCGGTGGAATAGCCGTAGGAACCGTAGATCTTCATTGCGACATTCGCCGCATGCACCGCCGCGTTGCACGAGAACAGCTTCGCCATTGACGTCGCCTGCTGGCTTGGGAGCTTGTTCTCTTTCAGCCATGCCGCCCTGTACACCAGGTATTTCGCCGCGTCGTCTTCAAGCTTCATTTCCGCGATCTGCTGCTGCACCATCTGGAACTTGCCGATCTGCTGCCCGAACTGGGTCCGCTCGTTGGCATAGTTCACCGAGCCTTCGAGGCAGGCCGCCGACAGTGCGGCTGCGCCTGTGGCGCATCCCATCCTCGTATTGTTCAGCATCCACATGCAGACCTGGAATCCCTTGTTCACCGGCCCAAGCAGGTTTTCCTTCGGGATCATCGCGTTTTCAAATACCAGCTCCGATGTCGGCGCCGTCCACATGCCCACTTTCTTGTGGATCGGGATCCGCTCGATGCCCGGCGTGTTGTTGTAGTCCACGATGAAGCAGGACAGCCCCTTCGGTCCGCCGCCTTCCGTCGTTACCGCATACACAAGCCCGATGTCGCTGGTATGGCCGCCGGAGATCCACATCTTGGAGCCGTTCAGCACCCAGTGGTCTCCCTTGTCCGCCGCGAAGGTCTTCATGCTTCCGACATCCGATCCGGAGTTGGCTTCCGTCATCGCGAAGCTTCCGGCTGCCTTTCCGCTGACCAGATCCGGGATGTATTTCTGCTTCTGCTCTTCTGTTCCCCATTCGTTGATCGTCATCGCCGGGCCCCAGCAGTTGCCGCTGATGCTCAGTCTCCAGGACGTGTGCACCTTGGCGATCTCATAGAGCGCCGTCACCGCTTCCATCCAGCCCATGCCGTTTCCGCCGTATTCTTCCGGAATGCTCCATCCCAGCAGTCCCAGCTCGCCCATCTTGGTCAGGATCTCCCTGCGGTAATAGTGGTTCTCTTCGTCTTCCTCTACATATGGCGCTATTTCTTTTTCCGCAAAGTTGCGGGCCATGTCCTGCACCATCTTTTGCTCTTCTGTAAGTCCAAAATCCATTGCTGACCTCCTGTAAAAATTTAATGTTGAATTATAAATCAAGACCCAGGGTATGAATCCGGCAACGACTGTTATTCGATTATTGCCAGAAGGTCGTCTTCTTCGACTTTATCGCCGACGCTGACCAGGATCTCTTTGACGATTCCCGGTTCGCCGTATACGACGTTTTCCATTTTCATGGCTTCGATGATGAAGGCTTCGTCATCCTCTGTCATCATCTGACCGACTTTCATGTTGATTTCTCTTACCTTCCCTGCGATTGGGCTCAATAACTCTGCCATAATAAACCTCCTGTTTTTTAGTTTTACAGCGGCTTTGATCAGTATCGCCGCATTACGTCTTGCTATTAACGCAAGAACTGTGCCATAAAAATTTCCCGTACCTTAAACTGCATGTTCCGCCTGGTTGTCGCTGATCAGTTTTGCAAGCAGATCAAGGGATTCATTGCAGACCGAATATTCATACAAAGCGCGGTAGCGCGGGAATTCTTCGTGTTCATCATGTTCGCTTGCATTCAGCGCTCTTCTGCCGCATCTGGCGCTATCTTGGTCGATGGCCTTGATGATGATCACATCATCGTCCTCGTTGATCACCTGACCGACCTTTACGTTGATTTTCAGGATCTTTCCAGTTACAGGGCTCACTAACTTCTTCATTTCACGACCTCCCCTTTAACACTTACTCTGGGCCTGTTTACGCTGTCCTTCCAATTAGTTGGTCCGGATCCGCGGGGATGCTGAGGCGTCAAAGTACTGATACTTTATTCTTTGACATATCTATGTCGCAAAACGCATGCCACTTTTTTAACGATTAGTTGAAAATCAACGTTTTACCTGCGATCAAGGAACCGAACGCCTGAATTGGCTGAAATTTCAGGCAAATTCGTATTGGCATCCCAAAAATATTTTTTTCTGTCGTTGCTTTTACTCCGCAAAATCTGTATGGGCAGACTTCAAATTATCGTCAAACTGTCCGGTTGTCCGTACACCTGTACGGTTTGTATGTGTACGCTATTTAACAATCCCGTACACCTGTACGGCAACCAGTCCTCCAATAAAAAAGCGGCGTCCTCTCCCGTTTTCTCTGTCAGGGAGGAAGAGGCCGCCGCTTTGCTGTTGGATCGCTGATGATTATTGCTGACGCTATCTGTTTTTCCGCCAGATCCTGAGATGCTTGGCCTGTTCCACCAGCTCATCCCGGAAATCCGGATGGGCAATGGAGATCAGCGCTTCAGCTCTCTGCCATGACGACATGCCCTTTAGATTGACCTTGCCGTATTCGGTAACGACAAATTGGACACCAGCACGGGTATCCGTGATCACGGCACCGTGGGTCATCATGCCCTTGATCCTGGAATGGATCTTTCCTTCCTTGTCCGCGTAAGTGGATGGCAGGCAGATAAAGCTCTTGCCGCCTTTGGAATTGTAGGCGCCCTCGACAAAGTCCAGCTGGCCGCCGGCGCCGCTTATTATATAGGCCCCTGCGCTCTCCGAGCAAACCTGGCCCGCCAGGTCGATTTCGACGGCGCTGTTGATGGACATCAGCTTATCGATCTGCGAGGAAACGAATGGATGGTTCGTATAATCCACCGGGTAGGCGGCGATCAGCGAGTTGTCGTTCATAAAGTCATAGAGTTTCTGCGAGCCTGCCGCGAAAGAATAGGCCATCCTGCCCTTGTCGATGTTTTTGCACATACCCGTCACTCTGCCTGTTTCAACCATATCGACGAATCCGTCCACGAGCATCTCCGTATGGACACCGAGATCCTTGATGTCGGAGTCTGCGATCATTTTTCCCAAAGCGTTCGGCATGCCGCCAATACCAAGCTGTATGCATGAGCCGTCCTCTATTTCCGGAAGGATGTGATTCGCGATTTGCTTGTCGATTTCAGAAGGCGCCGCTGACGGCAGGACCGGGAGTCCGCATTTTCCGGCTTCGACAATATAGTCGACTTTTGAGATATGGACTGTATGTCCATAGCCGCCATGCACTTTAGGCATATCCTCGTTGACTTCCACGATGATATGCCTGGCTTTTTCGATACACGCTGCGTAGTGGGATATGGTGACGCCGAAGTTGAAATAGCCGTATTCATCCATTGGCGCGACCTGTATGGCCACGACGTCCGTGCGGCAGTTTTCCAGCATATATCGGGGAACTTCAGAGTATTTGATCGGAATGTAATAAGCCATTCCCTTCTTTGCCAGCTTGCGCTCGTAACCGCTCATATGCATGCTGTTCCAGGTGAAATGGGCTCCTTCCGGATCCTCCTCGATGAACGGCAGCGGCTTCATGATGACACCGCCTCTCATATTGACGTCGTGCAGCTCTTCCTTGCGGCGGGCGATGGCGGCGCCTAAGGTTCCAGCGTAGGAAGCGCCCCAGGAAAACTCGACCCAGTCCCCGCTCTTTATCACCTTCACCGCCTGGTCGGCAGAGACGCACTTGCTTCTGTACTCATCCATGATCTTCATTGAATCACCTCATTCTAAATATTTGATAAGTGCTGATCTGGTAGAAAATAATCCATGATGCCGGTGTGATTTATTTAACGAGCAAAAAACATGCCAATAAAAAAGCCGTCTGCCGGGATCGATTCCCGGCTGGACGGCCGCAACGAAATTTAATCGCCGTCGATGTCAGGCGCTTTCTTATATTTCAGCTTCGAACTCAAAGATTTTGCTCATTTTTCGTCCAATCCCTTTTGCATGCAGGGCATTCTGCCCGGTGAACGCAGACGATGCCGCCGCATGCGGGGCATGTCCAACGCTGTTCTTCACGCTGTAAAAAAGCGTCTATTCCTTCTTTTTTAATATTTTCAAGGTTTTCGACCATGCTCATATGGTATTTCGTCCTGTACCGCTTGTCCAGATCCCGGAGCCTCTTGCAGGGATATTTTTCGCATTTAAAGCAGAATCCCGACGGATCGCCTTTGATGACAGGACAGTTTTTGATGACGCAGCTGGCGCTCCCCGAGGTCCTGTACGATATGTCCTGCTCATTCCTGCAGCCGGAGCAGTGGTTTTTTTCCCTTTGAAATCCGAGGCAGAGCCTGCAGTTCATGCCGCAGGGCGCTATGAGATCCGCCCTCATACCGCATTTCGGGTCTTGCTCCATATCCGATTCTCCTTTCTGCAGCCGGCGGCAGCGTCTCCGCCCTTTTCGCCGGTCTTGCCCTGCATGGATTGGCGATATCCTCTTAAATCGATTATTGCGCAAGCTGGGCAAATGTCAATATCCTCAAACGATGCAAGACGGCGTGAAAATATTGATCATCTTTATCTAATAATTGATTATTTTAATTTATATATAAATTATTTTAATTTTACTATTGATTTATTAAATATATAGCTTTATTATAATGACAAAGGAGGTGCCTCATGATTAACATATTAACAAAATGCCCCGTCTGCGAGGGGAATCTTAAAGCGGTCAAGCTGAAATGCGATACCTGCGGCACGGTCATCGAAAACACCTTTGATTTTCCGAAGCTGCTGCAGCTGAGCAAAGAGCAGTTGGAATTCGTCATCGTATTCCTTAAAAACAGAGGCAACATCAAGGACGTCGAGCGAGAGCTAGGAATATCCTACCCCACCGTCAGGGCCAAACTGGACCAGGTCGTGGAAATACTCGGCGATTCGCCTTCATCCAAAGGCAAGGCCACAAGGGACGATATCCTTGACAGGCTGGACAGCGGCGAAATCAGTCCCGACGAGGCGGTCATGCTGCTGAATAATTTGAAATAACCTGTAGAAATAGAAACGGAGTGATAAAAAGTGAACGAAGAGATACTCAGAATCATGAAAATGCTTGAAGACGGCAAAATAACTGCAGAACAGGCCACCGCCCTTGTATCTGCTGTCAAGGGGACGGACGAAGCGCCAAAGGCGCCGCGATCCGTCGAAGAAAAAAGGATGCTGATGGAAAGCGATATGGCGAAGGACCAGATCCCGGGCCAAAAGATGCTACAGGTCCGGGTCCTGTCGGAAAATGGCGATAAAGTCAAAGTAAATCTTCCTCTAAATTTCGTTAAGGGGATCCTTAAAGTGACCGGCAAGATCCCTATGGTCGACAGCGAACACATGCAGGGCGTCAATATCGAAGAGCTAATGGACGCGATCATCCTGGCCATCGACAGCGACCTCACCGGACGCATCGTCGACGTCGAGACGTCCACCGGCGATCTGGTGATCATTGATATAGTGGGGTGAACCAGCCATGCTGAAAGTTCAGATAAAAGACCCGAAATCCGGATTCAGGATGAACCTGCCGATACCTTACCACATGTTCGTCAACATGTTCGTCAGAAAATCCACCGCCAGGCTGATCCTGAACGGACATCAGTTCAGGGATGCGAAGCAGCAGGCCGTGGCTGCATCGATCATTGAGAAGCTCGATTATACGGAGCTGAGGAGTGTCCTGCACATGCTGAAGGACTATCCAGCGCTGAATTTTGTCGATATTGAAGCCGCCGACGGCACCATCGTCAAAATAGCCAACACATAATGTATTGATGATGCATTGCAGCAGATGGTAAACTGTATTATTGGAAGGGGAGCCCGCTTTATGGACTCCCCTTGTTTTTATAGATTTATAATAAAGCTTGTTTGCTGCTCTTCCGATTTGAGATCCTGCCCGAATTTGACCTGTGTTCGGGTCAGGGATCCATTATTCCTGCTATTCCTGCTTTTGTTCCTGTTCCTGCTTTTTTTCTTTGAAAATCAGGCTGTTCACCGCAGCGCCGATCCCGGCGCCCATCAGGACCGCCAAAAGGATACCGACCGCGTTTGTACCGGGATTGATCTGATTGAAGACCACGACAAGCAAAACGGACAATCCGACTGGGATAATCATCTTTTTCATACGAGTCACCTCCTTCCAATATGATATTCAACAAAATGAGACCAAGCCTCGGAAGCGAACAGCAAACAAGCGCTATTCACCCTCATAGCCTGATCTCACATAAGAACATCATATCGAAAGGACTTAGACGACTTACTCCGCATTATAGGTTTTCACCAGTAAAGCTTTGACCGAAAAGACCTTATTCAGTTAAATAAATTTTAACGCAAATCGAGGATTTGTCAATATTGCATCGCGAAATTTCCTTCATTTCGCATTATAATCCATGCTGCTGCAGCTTTCGCGTGATCGTCGATGGGTATACCCGAAGCGCGGCGGCGATGTCCGCGTTTTTTCCGTAACGCGATTTGTAATAGGCCAGCACCTGTTTCTCATAGTTTCCCATGATTTCCGCCAGCGATCGTCCCTCCAGTTCGTCCATCCGGTCCCGGCCGGGGATCGTTTCCTCCTCCTCGTAATCAAGATGCAGTTCAAGAAGGTCTCCCGCGGTCAATTCTCCGGCCGGCGTCATAATGATCAGCCGCTCCAGGATGTTGCGCAGCTCCCTGATATTGCCAAGCAGCGGCAGCCCGGAAAGCATCTCCGCCAGATCCTTGCAGACCGTCTTGCTCACATGGTATGTGTTGTTGAATTTGCTGACATAATAGTCGATCAGCAGCGGAATGTCCTCTCTTCGCTCCCGCAGCGGCGGCAACTTGATCGGCGCCATATTCAACCTGTAATAAAGATCCGAGCGGAACTTCTTCTCCTTGATCAAGCTCGGAATGTGCATGTTGGTGGAGGCGATGAACCGGACATCCAGCTCGATCGGCCTGTTTCCGCCTATTCGCATGATTTCTTTTTCCTGCAGCACCCGAAGTATCTTTGCCTGCATATGGTACGGCATGTCCCCGATTTCATCAAGAAGGACGGTGCCCTTGTCGGCATATTCCAGGAGCCCTTTCCTGCCTCCGCTGGCGCCGCCGGTGAACGAGCCGGCTTCATAGCCGAACAGCTCGGATTCCAGCAGATTTTCCGGTATCGCGCTGCAGTTGATCCTGATAAAGGGCTTTTCGCTTCGCCGGCTGGCCAGGTGGATGAATTTCGCGATCAGCTCCTTGCCCGTGCCCGACTCGCCCAGCAGCAGCACCGTCGCGTCGGATTTCGCGATAAGTCTTGCCTGATCCATTACCTTGCACATGGCGTCGCTCTTATATATGACGTAGTCCGTCGATGCGCCGCTGACCTGATTCGCTTTCATTTCAACCTTATCGAAATGCTCCCAGGCTTTCTTTGTATTTTTCGACACCTCATGCTGGAGCCTGTTGAGCTTATCGATATTGAACAATTGGGAGAGGACGTATTTGACATCCCCATTTTCGTCAAAATACGGCGTGCCCCGGACGACGATGCTCCTGTCGCGAAGCTTCTGTTCCGTCACGATCTCCTGTTTTTCTTCGAGAACCAGCTTTGTCGTTGAATTCTGGCCCAGGATCGCGTCCTTCTGCGCATGCTCCACATCGTTGCCGATCATCACGTTGGGCGGTATCCCTGTAATGCTTTCATAAATTTTATTTGTATAGATGAATTTCCCTTCTCTGTTCGCGATGATGCAGCCGATCCATGAATTATAAACCGTGAACTCCATCAGTTTCAGGTAATCCTCTTCGTTATAAAAGCTTTTCATATCCGGATTGTCCATAGTTTTCACCTCGCTCTTCACCATGTGCTTGAACAAATTGTTGCACAAGCGCAAATTATTGTCAATATGCGCAATTTTTTATTGCCTGCGATTTAATGATTGCTGCAAATCAGCCATTTCAACCATTGGAACGTATTTTGCATTTGAAATCGTTTAATAATTATTCTTGTAGCGCTGTTATAGCTGCTCGTTCAGGCGGAAAGGAGCCCCAATGAAATATGTCATGGAAAACGAAGGAAAAGCTTACCGGAAATTCTTTGAGGACATCTGTGCCATTCCACACGAATCCTATAATGAGAAGGCGATATCGGAGTATCTTGTTCGATTCGCCAAAGATCACGGACTGAAACATTATACCGACGAACTTTGGAATGTGGTGATCTGGAAAGACGCGTCGCCCGGCTATGAAAATCATCCGCCGGTCATGCTGCAGGCCCATACCGATATGGTATGCGTCAAAACGCCGGACTCAAGCCATGATTTCAAGACGGATCCCCTGGCGCTGTATGTGGAAGACGGCTGGCTGATGGCCAAAGACACGACGCTCGGCGCCGATTGCGGCCACGGCGTTGCCTATATGCTCGCGATCCTGGATGATGCGACGCTGAAACATCCGCCTCTCGAATGCTTTTTCTCCGTGCAGGAGGAAGTGGGCATTGGCGGGCCGAAGTTCATCGACTATTCGATTTTTAAAGCGAAAAGACTGATCAATTTCGATATATTTGACGAAGGCCTGTCGTGGATCTCGACGACTACAGTCAAAGGCGGAGATTTCGTCAAGACAGTCCGGCATATCCCAAATGAAAAGCCGGCGTTCAAAGTCATCGCCGGAGGCGGCGTCGGCGGCCATGGAGCCCTGGACATAGGCAGGGATCAGGTGAATGGCATCAGGGCCTGCGCCAGATTTCTCTATGCCCTGATGAAAGAAATGAAAATAAATCTTGTTGCAATAAACGGAGGAACCGCCCGGAACAATATCGCCGGCAGCTGCGAGGCTGTTTTCGCCTGCGACGGCTTCTATCAGGAGCGTATCAGGGCTATAACGGAAGATCTGATGAAAAAAATCCGAAAAGAGTATGCCGGAACGGATCCGGACTTTTTCATCGCCGTTGAGCCAACTGAGGCAGCGGCATCGGCAATGGACGACCATTCCACCACCGGTGTCGTCGAACTCCTGGTGCTCATACCGGCCGGAGCCCATATGCGGCGGTTCATGTCCAACGGTCTTGGCCTTATCGTCAAAAAAGGCCAGGCTGGCGACGGGCTTGTGATAACATCGAGAAATCTTGGCGTGGTGACGACAAAAAACGATGAAGTGACCATCGGCTATATGTTCCGCAGCATGCTGGATTCACAGATCGCGGAGATCATGGATCAGACCATGCTGATAACGGACAGGTACGGAGCCGTCTGGAACATCGTGTATGATTATGCGGGGCATACCTATAGCGAGGACGACCCGCTTCATAAATTATGGCAGGAAGTATATCACGAAGCTACCGGACAGGATGTGCGGGGCATTGCGGCTCATGTCGGCACCGACGTCGGAACCATCGTTCAGCATATCGAAGGAATGGACGTCATGACCATCGGCCCGAACACCATCGGCATACACAAACCCGGCGAAAAAATGGAGGTCGCGTCTTTCGACAGAACCTACGGTTATGTGAAAACGATCCTCGAAAGGCTCTAACGCCTTATCATGGAAGCCGGGCGAGGCAGGATGAACGGGACGCGACTTTTATATTCGAGGTATTCCGCGCCAAACCTGGCTTCCAGTTCTTTTTCCTCGATACATTTTATATAGGCTGTCAGGGCACCCGCCAATATGGACACGAAAATGTATGAAGACAGTGAATCGATGAAGACGGCGATGCCCGCATAAGCGCACAATGTGCCAAAGGCCATGGGATTGCGGCAATAGGCAAAGGGGCCGCCCGTGATGAGTTTCTGTGTCGGCATCAGTGGCACAGGTGTTCCTTCGCCGATGATAAATTCGCTGAAAACAGACCAAAGGCCGAAGACGATGCCGATGACGATCATCGCCAGACCTGCGATGTGATGAAATGCCGCAGGCAGTATCCCATGGGTGCCAATAACGGCGTCCACTTTTGACATCGCAACAATAGCGGCAGGCATTATCAAAAGAAACAATGCTCCCGCCGGGAGCATCAGCAGGATCTGCTGCCGCAGCGTATATTTCTTCTTCGACCATTCGATGAATTTACCGATCAAGCGGATCCTCTCCTTCCTTTGTGGACGCGGCAGATAGATCAGGAATTTGCATGACGTGCAGCTGATCACAGGTTTTCAAGGGCAAAAAGCTGCAGGAGCAGCAGCGCGGTATCTTCATCCGCCTTTATCGGATCGAACGACTCGTTCCAGCTCAGAGGAAATACAAAGCCGCCGTCAAGGCTGTAGCCGGTGATCCGCACAGGCTCCATCGCCGGCCCTGTTCCTGTCGGACCGGCAGTCCGATCACCAACTTCAGATGCTTTTTCCACATTTTTTGTCGAAGCCGAAGAGACAGAGCTGCTCTTCAGTTCGCCGTTCATCAGCTTCGAAATTTTTGCAATATAATTCTGCGTTTCCCTGAATGGCGGCACACCGCCATATTTCTGGACATTGCCGGGCCCCGCGTTATAGGCGGCCAGGGCAAGGGTCTCATTCCCGTCGTATCTTTTCAGCATTTGAGCAAGATATTTCGCGCCTCCCGTGATGCTCTGCGCCGGATCCAGCGGGTCCGTCACGCCGAGCGCCTTGGCCGTTTTCGGCATCAGCTGCATGATCCCCTGCGCACCGCATTTCGAAACGGCATTGGGGTCCATTCCCGATTCCGCCTGGGCGACAGCGCGAAGCAGCTTTTCCGAAACACCATAGGTCTTCGACGCTTTACTGAAAATCGCATCGAGGCCGGTGGGTTCGGACGCCTGCGCCAGCGCCGCCTTGAAAGGCTGCTGCGCCGCTTTGGCCTGGCTGGCCGTCTGATTAAGCGATGTGATCTTCATTTTTGTGTTTATATTGTTGATATCCATTTTGCTATCCCCCGACATTCATCTGGATCCGATGGGATCATCCGGCTGTCCTTCCTGGATTTCTGGGCAGATGCACTGTGAACGCGCTGCCTTTTCCCAATTCGCTTTTCACTTCGATCTGTCCATGATGGGCGTCGATGATCGATTTAACGATGGCCAGGCCGATGCCGGATCCTCCTGTCTGCCTGTTCCTGGATCTGTCGACGCGGAAAAAGCGCTCGAAAATATTTGGCAGATCCTTTTCTTCGATGCCTATGCCCGTGTCTCGGAATACGACCGTTATCCAATCATCGGATCCATCAAGCCTTATGCTGACCGATCCGCCGGCGGGAGTATATTTCAGGGCGTTGGACAGTATATTGATGCAGACCTGGCTGATTTTGTCCTCGTCTCCCTCAATGATCTGTGATGACGTTTCCAGCAGGAGCTCGACTTCCTTTTTCCTGAATTCGCTTTCAAAATTGGAAACGATCCTGCGCAGCAATTCCTCCAGATCAAACTTCGTAAATTCCAGTCTCATGCTGTCGCTGTCATAGCGCGTCAGCTCTTCCAGACTTCCCACTATTCCGGCAAGCCTTACTACTTCTTCATTGCAGCTCTGAAGTCTTTTCCTGTCCGGTTCCCAAATGCCGTCGATCATGGCCTCGATATGGCTTTGCAGAGTCGCCAGCGGCGTCCGCAGCTCGTGCGCCACATCGGCTGTCAGTCTTTTCCTCAGGCTTTCCTGCTTTTCCAGCGTTTCTGCCAGGCTGTTTATATTTTCAGCCAGTTCAATGATCTCCAGGGTGGTCGATGATCCTTTGACGCGCTCCCCGAGATTGCCTTTAGCTATATGATTTACGGTCTCGGCCACACGCCTAATGGGTATCGCAAGCTGCCTGGCCATGTATGCCCCAAGGATTAAGGAAATAGCCATCGCGATCGCAGCCGCGATCTGGATCAGTCTGTTAAGCGTGTCCAGAAAGCGGATATCATTGTCGCTGAAAAAGTAGGGGCCATAATAACCCACTGCGACCCGGCCGACTGTTTCGCCTCCAACTAACAGCGGATAGATCTTTTCGACGTAGCCGCCCTTAAAATCTGAATATCGGCTCTGCATAAGCTGGGCCATATTCTGGATGATGCTGGCGCACATGCCGCTATTATGGACCATCGCGTCCCAAAGAACAGTTTCATCATCGTCCATGATACGCAGCATCAGCCCATTTTCCAATGCATTGACGCCTATGTTTTCCATTCCGCCGTCGTCCCATCTGTTACCCCAGTCTGCATATCGGGCTTCGAGTGTGGATACGATCGTCAGGTTGGTCTTTTCCTGTTTTGCTATGATGTAATCCCTGAACTGGTTCTCAAGCAGATAATTGGCGAAGAAACTGATCAGAACGAGCAAGGTGAGGGACACGGCCAGAAAAGCCCCTGTCAGTTTTACCCTGAGGCTAATCGTCATGGCTGCCACCTCCAAATCTGTACCCTACGCCATGCACGGTCACAATATATTCAGGCGACTTGGGATCGTTTTCGATTTTTTGTCTGATGTTCTTGACGTGGGTGTCGATGATCCTGTCATAACCCTCGTAATCATTCTCAAAGGCAAATCTGATAAGCTCATCCCTCGTGAATACCTTCGTCGGATACTTCAGCAAGATCATTAATATTTTATATTCGTTAGGCGTCAGGGCTATCGGAATTCCATCTTTGCGGACCTCATGCCGCAGGCTGTCAGCCACCAGTTCTCCGTCGTTGTATGATACTTCGCTTGCAATCGGCACCGGTTCAGCGGACACCCGGCGCAGAAGCGCTTCGACCCTTGCTGTAAGCTGACGTGGGCTGAATGGCTTCAGAATATAATCGTCTGCTCCAATCTCGAGGCCTTTAAGAATATCTTCCTCTTCGATCTTTGCGGTCAGCATGATTATAGGCACCCTTGATTTCTTGCGGATCGTCCTGCAGACATCTTCGCCGCTGATATCCGGAAGCATCAGATCCAATATTATCAGAGCCGGCGGGCGCCTTTCAAAAAGACGCAAGGCATCAGCGCCGTTATAGGCAATAACGACGCCGAATCCTTTGTTTTCAAGATAAGACCGAACCACATCGACGATTTTCTCTTCATCGTCCACGATCATGATCGTTTTCTTCTGGACCATGGCATCGGCTTCCTCCCGTTTATCTGCACTTATTTTATATCATACGGCTTAAGAAGTACATCGATATCGCCGCCGTCGGCATCCTTCATCGTCTTGAAGATCCACCCATCTATATTCGCAACGTCCGCGCCCGCTTCCGCTAGCGGCTCCGCCGAAATGACAAACACGATATCCTTGTCATTTGTTGTATAGTCCTTCGCGAATTCGAATTTGCCTCCCTGGAGTTTAATACCGTAATGATCCAGATCCTGATGATATGACAGCACATCCCTGTCATAGGCCACACTTTCAAACAAAGAATCGGTCACTGACGTTTTTGTTCCCGATCCATCCCCATAATCGCTAACAAGATAGAACATCCCCTCGTCAGCCTTGTAATCCGAGCCGAGTTCAGATACATCCAATCCGGCATCCAGGAACGGCTGGAGGGGCGTCTTAAGGACTATATCGCCGTCACCTGTCTTGCTGTAATCGCTGCTGACTTTAAGGGCCGTTTCGCCGTCTGCGGTCAAATAATAATAGCCGTCGTTCGCCGTATTATCCAGCACAAGATCCGGACTGGCTTCCACTATTTCAGCCAATGATCCCGGACTGTATTTAAGCACAACATCCGTTGCGGCGCATCCTGCAAGCGACAATATCCCTATAAGCATCGCTGTGGTTATAGCCACTGTTCTTTTCATTTTTTTACCCCCAAAATCCTATCAATCATTATCCCTTTTGAAATCCAAAAGTTGTTCTATTGTGCTTACATGCGGAATCGTCTGAGTCTGAGCGCGTTCGTCACGACAGACACCGAACTCATGGCCATTGCGCCGCCGGCAATGATCGGATTCAACAGTGGTCCGCCTAAAAGATACAGGATCCCGGCGGCGACAGGTATGCCAAGCAGATTGTAAATGAACGCCCAAAATAGATTCTGCCTTATGTTCCGTATCGTCGCTCTGCTCAAAGCGATGGCTGAAGGCACCTCGTTAAGGTCGCCTCGCATCAGTACGATGTCGGCGGATTCGACAGCCACATCCGTACCGGTGCCGATCGCCATGCCTATATCTGCCTGCACAAGCGCCGGAGCGTCATTGATCCCGTCTCCAACCATGGCCACTATCCTTCCGTTCTCCTGCAGCTTGCGGACTTCACTGGCTTTGTCGCCAGGCAGTACTTCAGACAGGATCATGTCGATCCCTACCTCACTTGCGATGGCCGCCGCCGTATTTTTATTGTCGCCAGTGATCATCACTACATCGATCCCAAGCTTCTGCAGGCTTTCCACCGCTCTGGCGCTGGATGGCTTGACCGTGTCGGCGACTGCTATCATCGCGGCGAGTTTTCCATCCAAAGCCAAGTACATGAGTGTATGCCCGCTGCCAGCCAGCTGGTTTTCATCGTCTTTCGCAACGGTCAGATCCACGCCGTACTCGATCATCATCTTGAGATTGCCGACAAGGATCCTTCTATCCTGGACAGCAGCGTCGATGCCTCTGCCCGGCAGCGCTTTGAAATCCGTCGGATCGGAAAGCGCAAGACCCCGCTTCAGGGCTTCCGTGACGATCGCTTTCGCGATCGGGTGTTCGGATCCTTTTTCAGCAGATGCGCAAAGCTGCAATACATCGTCTTCTGTTGCGCCAGAATATGTCCTTATTTCAGTCAGAACAGGCTTGCCTTCTGTGATCGTACCTGTCTTGTCAAGCACGACGGTCTTTATTTTATGCGTCGTCTCAAGCGCTTCTCCGCCTTTGATCAGGATCCCCATTTCCGCTCCTTTTCCAGTTCCCGCCATGATAGCCGTAGGTGTCGCAAGCCCAAGGGCGCAGGGACACGCTATCACCAGCACGGATACGAAAATGTTGAGCACAAAGTTGAAATCCTTTCCGGCGATCGCCCAGGCGACCGCGGACAATGCCGCGATGGCCAGCACAACCGGAACAAAATAGCCCGATATGATATCCGCCAGCTTTGCGATAGGCGCTTTTTTGCTTTGGGCGTCTTCCACAAGCTTGATTATCTTCGATAGCGCCGTGTCCGCCCCTACTTTGAGGGTTTTGATTCGGATCAGGCCTTCGCCGTTGATGCTTCCGCCTGTAACCTCACTGTCAGGCTGTTTCTCTACCGGAAGGCTTTCTCCCGTCAGCATCGACTCGTCGACCGAAGTGACTCCTTCGACAATGACGCCGTCCACCGGTATCGTCGAACCCGGTCTGGCAAGCACGATATCTCCGATAGAGACCTCGTCGATCGGAACTTCAAGCTCAAGTCCCTCCTTTATTATCACAGCCGTATTGGGCCGCAGCTTCATCAGTTTTCTGATGGCTTCCGACGTCTTGCCCTTGCTGGCAGCTTCAAGATATTTTCCCAGCATGACCAGGGTTATGACAACGGCGCTGGATTCAAAATAAAGGGTCTTTGCATAAGAGAAATCTCCAAGGTATATCTTGGCCATCGCAAAGATCCCATACAGGAAAGCGCTGCCCGTCCCGATCGCCACCAGGGTATCCATATTCGGCGATCCCTTCGACAGAGTCTTGAAACCGACTGTGAAAAAGCGGCTTCCTGCTGCCATCACCGGAACAGTCAACAGAAACTGCACCAGCGCGAACACGAACGGATAGTCATGGGAGCTCATGAATGCAGGGATCGGAAGTCCGATCTGCGGTATCATGTGAGCCATCGCGATGTAAAGCACCGGCGATCCGAATATCGCGGCTATGATCAGCCTGATCCGCATGTTCCGGATCTCGCGCTCCCGGCGTTCCTGCTCGGAATTTCGCTCGGTTTGCCCTTCGATATCGATTGCCTTATATCCTGCCTTGTCGATGGCGGCTTTTATTTCGATCAGCTTGATTTCGGCGGGATCATATTCGAACGTCCCCCGGTTTGTCGCCAGATTCACGCTGACCGACCTGACGCCGGCCAATTTCCCGACATTCCTTTCTACTGCCGCCGCGCAGGCCGAGCATGTCATTCCTTCTATTGAGAGTTCGACGATTTTTGTCGACCGCTCATCGATAAGCCCGTATCCTGCATTCTCCACAGCTTTGCCAAGGCCTTCGAAATCGATCTTGTTTTCGTCAAACCGAACCGTCAGCTTCTCCGTCGCGATGTTGACATCGGCCGATTCCACACCTTCAAGTCGTGATACGACCTTCTGGACGCGAGCCGCGCAGGCCGCGCAGGTCATTCCGGTCACCGGATATATCTTTTCCTGCATTGGGACCACCCCCTTCTTTTATCTATTATATTAATATCCTAATTGCCGCCATTTCCTATTGAACCGCCGTCTGTTCTGCAGCAGCCGGCGCTCGCACCTGCTGCTGGAGCGCTTTCAAAGTTTGCGGCGTCCGCCGAAACGATATCATCCACAACATTTATCTGCGCCCTGATCATGCCCATCCAGCAGGAATAAGGCACGGCTCCGCTTTTATCGGGTGTGAATTCAATTATATTGTCTCCCGGCTGCAGATTTTTTTCAATACCATACTCCGGTATCACAAGGGCATTATTGCAGCTGTTCAGAACATCGGCATCCGCCTTGAGATTCCATTTGACAGGCACGCCTGCCTGGACCACGATGTCCGGATAGCCGCCCGAAGTCAATTCGGTAGTGATTTCCTGAACGCTTCCATTCACTGATGCCTTGACCGCCGCTTCCGCGGTGCCGGATAATTGGGAACCCCTGCCGGTCAATACAAACCCTGCCGCTATTACGGCAACGACCGCCAAACCGATAATTATTTTGTTTGAAAACGAATTTTTCATTTTTGCCATCTCCTTATTATAATCTTAAACCTATATCCATTCCAGCCGCGCGTCAGATCGCTATCCCGGAAAGCAGCAATCCGCGCTGCAGCATGATCAGACCCAGTAGAAGCACGAGCACGGCGCTTAGTTTCATCATTCCTCCGGTAAACCTGCCGCCGAGCATCGCGCTGGCAGCCCCAAGCCCCAGCATCAGGGGGACAGTGCCCAGACTGAAGAAAAACATCGAAATCGCTCCGGCATAGAAGCTTCCGGTCCCCAGCGCATAGAGCTGCATCGCCTGCAAAGGCCCGCACGGCATCATCCCGTTAAGAAGGCCGATCGCAAGAGGTCCTTTGCCTGTGCCGGCTTTGCCTGCCAGCCGGCGGAATACGCGCGGCACACGCGGCGCGAACCTGCCGATTGCCGGAAATACGCCTGAAAGATTAATACCCATGATGATCATGAACAATCCCGATGCGATGGCCACTGATCCCCTTGCCCAGCCCGAAAGGCTGACAGCGGATCCAAGAGCTCCGGCCAGGCCGCCGATCAAAGTGTAAGAAATTATCCTGCCAAGATTGTACATCGCGCTGGTTTTCAATCCGGCGTTTTTATTGCCCCCTGAATTTTCAGCCGCTGCCACGCACTGCGATAATGTGATGCCTCCGCACATGGCCACGCAGTGAAGCGATGTCAGAAGGCCCACAACGAGCAGCACGCCATAACCCATCGACGGCGTCATTTCAGGCAGATAGGCGAAACCTACCGTGTTCTGGATGATCAGATATAACGACGCCAAAATGACTGCAATGGCTGCAAACTGAATGATCGACAGTCTCGGAGCGCCTGTCGGCGCCGGACTGTCCCGCTTCACAAGCGAGTACCCGGCCTTTGACAGGGCCGTTTCATAGACTAAGGGATCGATTCGGCTGCCGTCATATCGGACCGTCATCAAGCCGTTCGCATAGTCCGCCCTGGCATCCATGACACCTTCGATACGCCCAAGGATCCTTCCGATCTTTTCCTCGCAGCCTGAACAGGTCATCCCCCTGACTATATATTGATTTGTTATTATCGGGCCTTCCATTCCAATACCCCCATGACAGACTACAGTGATCCCTTTTGATGATTGAATCATATCGAACAGTTATGAAGATTTTATGAAGATTGCGGAAAATCCTCCGGCAAATAAAAAAAAACGGGACCCTGACGGGACCCTGATCATTATTTATATACATTATGAAATATGGACTTCGTACCGCTGAGCCAGCCAAGGCATTAAAGCTTGGCGGGGTCGAAAATCTTTTCAATACTATAAAGATCCGCCGTCCTCATCCTGATAAGGTTGACCGCGCTGTCCACCAACGCGAGGAATCGCTTTTTCTCTTCCTCGCCGCCAAATCCCATGTAAACGGATCCTTCGCCGCTGACTTGGAACAGATCGTCATAGATATCCCGGATCTCGCAGAAAAGCTCCTCGATATCTCTTTCGCCCGCCAACTCCAGCGGCAAATCATTGAGCACGAATCTCCCGCTATCATCATAAAACCAGACGGGATAGCATCCGTATTTCAAATCGATCCTGAGCGTACCCATACAGCCCTCCTTGTTACTTGCCTTCACATCGATTACGTGGTTAACGGCGCCTTCCGGCATACGCGCTGAGCCGCCTCTATTTTTGCTCGATTTCCGTGACGCATTCAGTCTTGATCTTTTCAACAAGAAATTGCAGCGCGTCGACGACATGCGGACGGATATCGCCGCCGATCAGCACATACATGATATCGTCACCTACATCCAGCTGACCTTCGTTCAGCCATACGCGCACATGAAATATACCGTCCCGGCCATAGGTTTCAGCAATAGCTGCATCAACTTTCGCAGCATCGTAGGAGAACTCCATTCCCTTGACCAGCGAACCGTCGTCCACTCCCTGCCGCACCATGGCCTTCGGTGTCTGGCGCACGACGCCGTTATGGACCAGAAACATCCCAACCCGAGCGGCTGCCGGATCCTCTTTGGCTTCCCGAAGCCATTCGTCGATCGATGGCGATTTTTTCTTCATTTCATTCATTCTCCCTTCTTTTATGCGATCCGCAAACCGGACAGTTCTGCCGCGAAAGAGGAAGTTCCAAACCGCATCCGGCAAGCAGGCCGCCGTCGTTCAATATATCGGCGGCCGGGCCGCTGGCGATGATTTCTCCTCTATTTATTATTATAATACGTTCGCAGGTTTCCAGCACCATGTCAAGATCATGGCTGGTGATAATTTTTGTGTGGCTGAAGCCTTTCAGGATCTCGATCAGCCTGCGTCTGGATCCGGGATCCAGACCGGAAGTCGGTTCGTCCATGATCAGCATGTCCGGCTTCATGGAAAGGATGCTGGCTATGGCGGCCGCGCGCTTCTCCCCACCTGACAGCTTGTAAGGAGCCCGATCGCTCAGATGCGGTATGCCCACCATTTCCAGGGCTTCTTCCACTCTCGCCCGCACTTCTTCCTCATCGAGACCGTAATTTCGCGGCCCGAAAGCCACATCATCATAGACGGTCGTCATGAAGAGCTGGTCGTCGGATTCCTGGAACACCAGGCCAAGCCGCTGCCTGATCATCGCCAGCGTCTTGCCTGTGACCGCAACATCGCCGACCCTCACTTCACCTCTGTCCGGAAAAAGGACGCCCATGATCAGCATCAGAAGGGTCGATTTTCCGGAACCATTGGCGCCTATGACGCCCACCGATTCGCCGTGCAAAATCGTAAAGGACATGTCCTTTATGGCTTCATGCCCATCCGGATATGAATAATGAAGATTCCTGACCTCCAACCTGTGATGGCTCATCCTTATATTACCTCCCTTAGCAGCGTTCCTATGGCAGCGGGTATGTCCCATATCCTGGCGATAACGAAAAACAGGCTCCAGGCTGCCAGAAACAGCATACCCTTGAAGCGGACCGGCTGCCAGCTGCCTGAATGATAGTCTCCGGCAAACCCTCTCAATCTCATCGAGTCGTATACCCTCTGGGCCTTGTCGAAGGTCCTGAGCAGCAGCTGTCCGGCAAAGGAACCGAAGTCCGACATCCTGATGCCCTTCTGACGCGGCGCGCGCAGCGAATAGGCCCTCATCATCCTTGCCAGTTCCTCGGCCAACAGGAAAATATAACGGAATGTCAGAAGCAGCTGAAGCACGAAGATCCTCGGGACCTTCAGCGCCCTTAACGCCTGCCCGATCTTATCCATGCCCGTCGTTGCGACCAGCACGAGGCAGGCAGTCACTGTCAGCGCGCTCTTGATCATGATCGACAGGAAAGTGATCCAGCCTCTCGGGTCAAACAGCGGATTCAGTATCCCCACCCCGACGATCAGAGGCTCCACCATCAGAAGTCTTTTAAAAATTGGCGGCGCCGGGATATCCGCCGCGAGCATCAGGATCATGGGATAGAAAATAAACGGCAGGAGTCCGCTTATTTCATAACGGTCGAAGGATACGACCGCTATCAGGTACGCCACCGTGGAAAGCACCTTGATTACCGGATGCATCCTGTGGATCGATGTATCCTTTCGCGCCAGATCGTCAAGCAATCTGATATTGAAGATCGAGTCTGAGATTTTTGACATGGTTTTCAAGTCCTGCTCTAAAATAAAATATGGGGCGGGCATCCAAGCCCAGCCCCTATATGCGTCATCGCTGCCCGGCGACCCCGGGTTTCTTTTTCTTCAAACGGCTGATCAGCAAACCGGTCATCCCGGCCAGGCCGAGGGTCAGAGCTCCGCCGACGATGCCGGACACGCTGGCGCCCGCATAATCGTTGGAAGCTTCATCGCTGCGGGTCTTGAAGCCATACTCCGGCAGGAGTGCCGTTTTGCTTTGGATGTCGGACATCAATCCATATATGGCGTCGGTTGCTTCAAGCTCGGCAGTCCCAGCTGTCCTTTCCATGGACCATTCCAGCCCGTCCGGATCGGAAGAGGCAAACCAGGAGACAAAACCGCCGATTATGACCGCCGCAGCCAGTATGCCGGCAAGCGCTTTTTTATAAGCCGTATTGCCAAACGTCGCTCCTGCACCTCGTTCCAGCAGCTCCGGCCTCGCCCGCCAGATGAAGGCCGCGACGGCGGCCGTCACCAGCCCTTCGACAATGCCGATGGCAAGGTGGATCGGCTGCATCAGCAGAACAAAAGTGCCGAATGGGAGTTCCGTCTTTCCGGAGAACAGGGTTTCCAGCACGACGCTGAACGCACCCAGCTGCAATCCGACCACAGCGGACACAACGGAAGCGGACAAGATCCTGCCGGAGGTCAAGCCTTTTCGTGTAATGAATTTATATATGAGCGGATATGCGATGAAACAAGTGTAAAAGCCCAGATTGAACAAATTGGCGCCATACGCGAGAAGACCGCCATCGCCGAAGAACAGGGCCTGGATGAGCAGAACGGAAGCCATCGTCAGGAAACCGGCATAAGGGCCAAGCAAAATCGCCAGCAGCATGCCGCCGCCAAGATGGCCGCTTGATCCGGTCGCGGGAATGGAAAAATTGATCATCTGGGATGCGAATACGAAGGCCCCCATGACGCCCATCAGGGGAACATTTCTGTCATCGGGATCATCCTGGACTTTCTTTATGGAATAAGCGGCAACGCCGGCCGCGGCAGCGATCATCGTACCGCCGACAACGGGCGATATCAGGGCATCGGCCATATGCATGATATATTCTCCTTTAATATAGCTGTTTCTTGATGCTTCAAGTATAGGATATATTATGCTGAAATATGGCACAAGCCCGTATGGGGGATATGAAATCGGGATTTTTTTTCGATTATCTTTTGCTTTTGTGCTCGGTCAACGATCACTTATTTGATAAAGCTGTCGATCGCTTTGGACAGGTTGTCGATAGCGGTTTCGTCGCCCGATACGACCGCATCGACGATGCAGTGCTCCATATGGTCCTTCAGGATCACTTTGCCTGTATTGTTCAGGGCGGCGATGACGGCCGACAGTTGGATCAGCACCTCGGTGCAGTCCTTCCCGTCTTCGATCATCCGCTTGACCGATTCCAGATGGCCGCTTGCCCGAGACAGCCGGTTAAGCACCATTTTCGTATGCTGATGGCTGTGCTGATGCGCATGTCCGTCGCCGTGACTGTGGACATATTCGGTGCCGTCCTGCGCCGTATGAGTATGGACATTGCCGTTATGCGTATGCTTATTACTAATAATAATATCTTTCATGAAGGACTCCCTTTCCGATCATGCTCACACGAAATGTACCCGGGCGATAAACCGCCCAGATTCATATTATGACAATACGCATGAAAATTCAATCTTATAATGGAAGGATCCTGAACTGATAATGTTGCCGGTTTGTTCTCCGGTCATGCCGATGCGGCAGCCTGTTCTGCCCGTTTTTCCATTTCATAAAAGATTGTGAAATTTTTTGCACGTTTTTTCAAACGCCATCGGTACTTCTTTTCATAAAATGCGGCATGCTTCCCCATACCGCCATGCGCCGAATTTTTTTCGCTTCTCTGGAAGTTTGATTTTTCAATTTTTTCAGCGATTTCAAAAATAAATTGTGAGAATATTCCGAATTGGTATTGTCCTTGCAGTATTATATGGCATACCGAGGCTGAGCAGATATGATCAGCTTTCTGGAATCATCTAGGGTACTGAAAGAGTCAATGGAGGAGTAACAATGGAAAGCAACATCGGCAAAGGAGGGATCAGCTCAGGAAAAATAGTCGAGTCCACTTTTAAGAACACTGGTATTTGTTTTTATACTGAAAGGAGTAAAAAATGAAAAAATTCTTAGCTATTATGTTATGCCTGGCACTGGTCTTCGCGATGACGGCTTGCGGCGGCAAAGAAGAAGAAGCTGCAACCACGACCGAAGGTCCGGAATACACCATCAGATTTGCACATATCGAAAATGACTTCACCGCCTGCGCACAGGGCGTAGAAGTATTCAAAAAGCATGTTGAAGAAGACAGCAACGGCAGGATCGCAGTCGAGATCCTCGGAAGCGGTTCCATGGGCGGTGAAAGGGAGATCCTCGAAAGCGTCACCATGGGCAACATCGAAGCCGGTATGGCCATGTCCTCGCTGTTCACCACTTATCTTCCTGACTGGAACATCTTCGACCTTCCATTCGTATTCATGGACAGGGCAGACTGGGCAGCAAAGGTTGACGGCGATATGGGCAAAATGCTGGCAGATGAAACCGCATCCATCCATGTCAAGGTCCTCAACTATTTTGACGGCGGATTCCGCGCGATTTCCAACACCAAGCATCCGATCCTCAGCATGGCTGATTTCCAGGGACTTAAGAACCGTGTCGGCGAATCCACTCTGATGATCGACACACACAAAGCACTGGGCGACAACCCGATCCCAATGGCATTCACTGAAGTCTACACTGCTCTTCAGCAGGGAACCATCGACGGCGTCGACACTTCCGTAGTATATGTCATGGACGGCAATTTCCAGGAAGTCGCAAAATATTGCACGCTTACAAACCACACCGCTCTTCAGATGGTAACATTCATCAACGAAGACTTCTTCAACAGCCTGCCTGAAGATCTCCAGCAGGTCGTGACCGAAGCAGCCGCCAAGACGACCGCCGAACAGAGAGAAATCGCTGTACAGGTCGACGAAAAGGCAATGCAGGTCATGAAGGACGCCGGAATGCAGATCGACACTCCATCCGCTGAATTCACCGCACAGATGAAAGAAGCTACCAAACCGGTCGTTGACGGCTACAGAGACCAGATCGACGCTAAACTGTTCGAATATGCGGGGCTGTAAAATCTAACAGCACACACGTTCATTCTTCTCCTATCCTGACCGATGTGATCCCGATGCCGCCTGCCGGAGGCAATCGGCATCGGGACCCGTCGGTAGTGGTCAAATGACTGTAATTTGCTTGGGAGGTAATTATATTGTTAGGAAAAATAGGAAAAGCATACAATAAAATGGAGAACGGCGCATTGATGATCTCTTTGGCAATAATGGTCATTGTGATTTTTTCACAGGTCGTCATGCGCTATGTTTTCAATAATTCATTATCCTGGTCCGAAGAACTTGCACGGTATTTATTCATATGGTTTTCGTGGATCGGCGTCAGCGCCGGTTATAAGGACGGAGAACATCTTCGCGTAGAATTGCTCGCTACGAATTTGAAAAGAAGAGGACTGGTCAAGGCCAATGAAGTCCTGACCATCATCGTATCGCTGATCTGGCTGGCTACCACGCTGATCGTCGCTTATTACGGCTTTGAAGTGGTAATGGCCCAGATGGATCTCAAGGTCGTGACGCCGGCCATCAAACTGCCGGTATGGATCGGCTATATGTCCGTGACATTCTGCAGCGCCGTCGTCGGCATTCGAATCATCGGCACCATAGTGGAAAGCCTGAAGAAAATTTTCGCCAAATCAAACCTGGAAAGCGAGGTGGCTAAATAATGGAAATTCTAATAATGTTCGGCGGCATGCTTTTGCTGATCGCCCTGGGTCTGCCCATCGGCTATGCCATCGCCACTTCCACGATCATGACTTTCATAGGTTTTTCCAATACCCCGTTGCGTATTGTATCCCAGAACGCCTTCACCGGCATCGACTCGTTCGTGCTTCTGGCGATCCCGTTCTTCATCCTGGCCGGCATCCTGATGAGCGCCGGCGGCGTCGCCCGCAGGCTCATCGATATTGCCGACGCTTTCATCGGATTCGTCACCGGCGGCCTCGGAATGGCTTCCGTATTGACGGCGACATTCTTCGGCGCGATCTCCGGCTCCGGCGCCGCGACGACATCCGCTGTCGGTTCGCTGATGCTGCCTGAGATGAAGAGAAAGAAATACGGCGACGAGTTCAGCGCCTGCCTGATCGCTTCCGCCGGATCCATCGGCGTCATCATCCCGCCGAGCATCCCCTTCGTCGTCTACGGCGTCACTGTGGGCATCAGCATCGGCGACCTTTTCCTTGCCGGCGTCCCGGCTGGACTGATGATGTGCGCCGTGCTGATGATCGCATGCTATATCATTTCGAAAAAGCATGGCTACAGGGGAAGCGAAGGCAGACCATCCATCAAGAAGATAGCGATCACCATGAAGGAAGGGATCTGGGCATTGCTGGCCCCGGTCATCATCCTGGGCGGCATCTATTCCGGCATTTTCACGCCGACGGAATCCGCCGTCGTGGCAGTCGTATACTCCATCATCATCGGGCTGTTTGTTTACAGAGAGCTTGATTACAAAAAACTCAAGGACGCATTTTACCAATCCGCAGTGCTCAACGGCGTCATCGTCTACATCATAGGCTTTTCCGGCGCCATGGCGAAATATCTGACCTTGGAAAATGTGCCGCAGAAGATCAGCGAAGCGATCCTGTCCGTAACACAGAGTCCGTTCCTGATCCTGCTGATCATCAACATTTTCCTTCTGATCGTCGGCATGCTGATCGACAATATCCCGGCCATCATCATCCTTTCGCCGATTTTCCTGCCGGTAGTCCAAAGTGTCGGCGTCAGCCCGCTCCAGTTCGGCGTCATCATCGTGCTGAACCTGGCGATCGGCTATGTCACACCGCCTTATGGAACCACTCTCTTCGTTGCATCAGCAATATCGAAGATTTCCATCGACAGACTGGCAAAGTATGCGATCATATTCACCCTTGTGCTCTGCATCCCTCTGGCCCTGGTCACCTATGTCCCATGGTTCACGGACGGATTCGTGGCACTGTTCAAATAAGCTCACTTAATCGACTCCATTTTCAACAGCCTCCTCCACGAGGCAGAGGTCCGGAAAGCGCTGGCGCTTCCCGGGCCTCTTTTGTTTTGGGCGGTATTGGTATTATGCGCCATCGACGCAGAAGCACTTTCCATTTTACTTTTTTAGCCAAACCATTTATTATTTAATTAAATATTGGAATATTCAAGGATATGGAATGCGACAATTTGGAGGGTGAACCATGAAAAGAACACTATCGATATTTATTATTCTGATTCTGGTTCTGTCGATGACATTCACCGGATGCAGCCAGAAAACAACAGCAGACAAGGGTCCCGTCATTGTGGCGACGATGATCGATTCGGAAGGCGCCATTCTCGGAAACATGCTGCTGATGATCCTCGAAAAGAACGGTTTCGAAACTGTCGACAAAGTGGGTTTCGGCACGCCGGATATCCTGCGCAAAGCCCTGGAGGCCGGCGAAGTCGACCTCGTGATCGATTACACCGGCTCAGGCCAATATTATGGCGCAACAGCAGACGCGGACACCTGGTCGGATCCTGCCAAAGGATATGAAGCGACGAGGTCTTTCGATCTGGAAACCAACAACATCTACTGGCTGTCGCCGGCGCCAGCCAACAATACTGAAATGCTGGCCGTCAAGCGCGATTTTGCCGAAGCTAACGGTCTTGCGGACATGCACGATTTCGCCGGCTATGTCAACGGTGGAGGCTATGTGAAGCTGATCGCCAGCTCGAGCTTCGCGTCGAACGAACTGGGGCTTCTCGGCTATCAGAAGGCATACGGCTTCGAACTGACCAGCGACCAGCTGCTGCTGCTGTCCCACGGCAATACGGCTGAAATGCTGAAGGCTCTTAATGAAGGAACAAACGATGTCAACGTGTCGCTGGTGTATGGCACCGATGGCTCTCTTAAGGAAATGGATATGGTCGTCCTTGAAGACCCGCTCAACGTTCCGCCGGTTTATCTGCCTGCGCCTGTGATAAGGGGCGCGCTGGTTGAACAGTATCCTGAGCTTGAGACGATGTTCAAGGATGTCTTTGACACATTGACGCTGGAAACGCTCCAAACCCTGAATGCCCGCGTGGCTTTCGGCGGCGAGGACGCGAAGAATGTAGCGACGGAATATCTCGAAGAAAACGGCTTCTAATGTCATGAACGGAAAAAGACAGCATATCATCGCGTTTTACATCGGTTTTCTGCTCATAATCGCAGGCTTTGTCTCTGGTCGATTCCTGATCGTCAGACCAAACCGGATCGAGAGCGGGACCGGTATCGGTATGCTGGCCGCTTTCAAGGATACATTCGGTCTTTGGGCGGCTCTTTTTCTGTTTGCTGCAATAATGGCATTCTTCAGCATTCGGAGCGGTTTCAGGCGTCCGGGCTTGCTGGCTCTTATGCTCTGCATCCTGCTGGCCGCCCTTGTCGGCCTGACCGGCCTGGCGGCGAAAGATGCCCTGACCGGCATGGAAAGCCCCGCCCGCGCATCGCTTGGCTTCGGTTTTTGGCTTATTTTCTCGGGCATCCTGCTGATGATCCAGGGCGCAGCGAAAATCATCGATCCACAGGGCTCGCGGGCGGCATTGATCCTTTTTGCCGGTCTCTCAGCCTGCATATGGTTCATGTATGCCGCCGGCTGGCTTGGCAGCATATCCATCGTCAAAGAGATTTCAAGCAAGTCCGGCCAGTTTGGCTATGAACTGCTCAGACATCTTCACCTGTCGCTGGCTTCCGCCCTGACCGGGCTTGCCCTGTCTCTGGCATTCAGCTATTGGGCGTATCGGAGACCCGGGCTGAGAAAAATCGTCACAGCCATCGCCAACGGCGCCCAGGTGATCCCGACACTGTCGCTCCTTGGCATGATCATGATCCCTCTGGCAGCGCTGGCCACCAGGTTTCCTGTAATGAAAATGTTCGGAATCAGCGGCATCGGTTTTTTCCCGGCTTTCATCGCCCTGACACTGTATACCCTGCTGCCGATCACCGCCAGCACGCTGGCGGGCTTCAACAGCATCGACGCCAATATACTTTTGTCTGCGAGAGCCATGGGCATGAGCCGGGCTCAAATGTTAGCCAGAGTCGAGCTTCCGATGGCGTCGCCGGCTATCCTGTCAGGCTTTAAGACCGCGCTGGTGCAGACTGTCGGAAATTGCATTCTGGCAGGAATGGTCGCCGGCGGCGGGCTGGGGTCCCTGCTATTCCTGGGTCTGGCACAATCAGCACCGGACCTGGTCGTCGCGGCATCGCTCAGCGTCGTATTTCTGGCGATGCTGCTGAATATCGTGATGGCGGCTTTGGAACTTTTGTTGAAAAGACGTTATGGAGATGTGGCTGTAAATGATTAGTATCGAACATATCAGCAAATCCTATGGGGATCATATAGTGCTTGACGATCTCAGCGCGATGTTTGCCGGTGGAGAGATCACCATGCTGCTCGGTCCCTCGGGCTGCGGTAAATCGACATTGCTGAAGCTGATAAACAGGCTCATCATGCCGGATTCCGGACGAATACTGATCGATGGGAAAGATATTTCCACCTTCAGGGAAGAGCATCTCAGGCGCGGCATAGGCTATGCCATACAGGGCGTCGGGCTGTTTCCGCATATGCGGGTCGGCGACAATATCGGCGTCGTGCCAGGCCTGTTGAAATGGCCGCGATCGCGGATCGAAAACCGTGTCGACGAGCTGTTGGAGCTTGTCGGCCTATCCTCGGATTTCAAGGTGAAGTATCCTCTGCAGCTTTCCGGCGGGGAAGCCCAGAGGGTGGGCGTCGCACGGGCGCTGGCCGCCGATCCGGAGATCCTGCTGATGGATGAGCCCTTCGGCGCGCTCGATCCGATCAATCGCCAGCGTCTGCAGCAGGAATTCCTGAAGATCCAGAGGCAGCTGCACAAGACGGTGGTCTTTGTGACCCACGATGTGACAGAGGCACTGGTCATGGCGGATCAGCTGATCCTTCTGAAAGATCGGAAAATTCTGGCTCACGGGGATCCCTGCGCCATCGTCAACAAATCCGAAGCCATCCTCAAATCCTTCACCGGCGGCAGCGCAGCCCTGGAACTGCTCGAAAAATACAGGATCAGCGATATATCGTCCCAGCTTCCGCCAGTTCATGATCGTCCTATCGCTTCGAATGCGGCGGTATCGGAAAACTTATCGCTTAAAGAGGCATTAGCGCTGATGGTGGTGAAAAATGAAGATTCACTGACCGTCGAAACCACATCCGGCAAACTGCGCCTTGACTTCGCCGCATTGAGACGGGTCCTCAGGGGGTGTTCATCTTGAATCGACATTATAACAGGTTCTGGATCACAGAAATCATCTATCTATCGCTTCTGCTTCTGATCATCGTCGGCTACGCCGGCTTCACCCCCTATTTGAAGGCGTTTTTCAACGTCACTTCAAACGCGGTGGAATGGACGCCCTTGCACATCCTGTTGCTTAAACATCTGCAACTCGTGCTGCTTTCATCATGCGCTGACTTCATCATCGCCTTTTCAGCCGGTGTTTCTGTGCATCTGTTCAGGCTTGAGGGGCTCAAAGCCCTGCTGCTGTCCACAGCCAGCTTCGGCACGACCTTTCCGACTATTGCGATCATGGCGCTTCTGGTCCCGGCATTGGGTTATGGATTCCAGCCTGTCTTTTACGCGCTGGCTTTGTACGGGCTGCTGCCGATCTTGATGAATACCCTGCATGGGCTCGAAAATATCGATGATGACATCATCACGGCCGCACGTGGGATCGGCATGTCGCCTTTCGAGATCCTGCGAAAGGTCGAGCTGCCTCTGGCAAAAAACCTGATCATAGCCGGCGTCAAGACATCGGTGATCATTAATATCGCCTCAGCGACCGTCGGATCCGTCGTCGGCGCCGACGGCCTCGGCATGCCCATCGTCATCGGGATACGCACCGGCGACCCGGTCTTGATCCTGGAAGGCGCATTGCCGGTCGCGCTGCTCTCATTATTGGCGGAGCGGCTCTTTACGCGGCTCGAGTCGAGGCAGCTATGGCGAAACGCTTGAATTATTAAGAAATCATCCAACGAAAAAGCATGTCTGCCCGGACATGCTTTTTCATTAATATATATCAGGGGGAAACCGGCAGCCAGTTCACGACCTGCCGGCATCGCCCGGACACTCATCTTGCCTTGTGCTCATATGGCACAAGACTGGCGGATCACTGCCATTATCAGATATGATACGCGACTTCTTTATGGATCGAGACGTCGAGTCCTTCTTTTTCTTCCGCTTCCGAGACGCGCACCGGCACAAAGATGTTCGTGATCTTAAGGATCAGCAGCGTCACGATAAATGCGTAGATCGATGCGATCGCCACTGCTGCGACCTGGACCAGGAGCTGATGGGGATTGCCGTCTATCAGGCCGCTGACGCCATTGACCGATCCCATTGCAAACACTCCCACAAGCACGCTTCCCAGCATGCCGCCGACGCCATGCACTCCCCAGACATCCAGCGCATCGTCCCAATCGAGCCTGATGCGAAGCTGGACGGCATAATAACAGACGCTGCCGGAAATCAATCCGATCATCACCGCTGCCCAGGGCTGTATATACCCCGCTGCCGGAGTGATCGTGGCAAGCCCCGCTACTGCGCCGGTCAATGCGCCGACAAAACTCGGCTTCTTCTCCCGGACCCAGGATATGGCCAGCCACACGACCATGGCGACAGATGCGGCGATGTCCGTATTGATGAACGCGACCGCGGCCACCTGGTTTGCGCCGAGGGCGCCGCCGGCATTGAATCCAAACCAGCCAAACCACAGCAGGCCGGTGCCCAGCGCTACGTAAGTTATATTGTGGGGCTCTTTTTGATCCTCGGTCAGATTTCTCTTCCCGACGAAAATGACCGATGCCAGAGCAGCAAGCCCCGCGCTGGCGTGGACAACGATGCCGCCGGCAAAGTCTACGACGCCCATCTGCTGCAGAAATCCTCCACCCCAGACCCAGTGGGCGAGAGGAACATAGATGAGAAAACTCCATGCTACCAGAAATATCAGGTAGCTCTTGAAATTGACCCTGTCCGCGAAGGCTCCGGTTATTAGCGCCGGCGTGATGATCGCAAACATCTGCTGATAACTGAAGAAAGTCAGGAACGGTATCGTGCTGCCATAGGTCTCATTTGGCGCCATGCCGACGCCGTGCAGGAACGCATACTTCATACCGCCTATGATGCCGTCGATATCCGGGCCGAAGGCCATCGAAAAACCGACAATAAACCAAATGATCGTCACGATCCCCATTGAAATGAAACTCTGCATCATAATCGTCAGAACATTCTTCCTGGAAACCAGTCCTCCATAGAAAAACGCCAGGCCCGGTGTCATCAGACAGACCAGGGCGGCGCAGATGATCATAAAGGCGGTGTCTCCGCTATTGATCATGAAAGTCACTCCCTTCAAAATGTAAAATATATCGATTGATCCCTGCATTCAGCCGCAGTTTTGCATCGAATCATGGCGCACTGCGTTTGCATCATCTAAATAATAAAAAAATAAAGGCTTTGCGTGAATACCGCAAAACCCCTATTTTCATCAGGAAATCCCCCTATTTGGCAATCTGTTCGACAATGCAGGACCGATCCCTCAGAACATGGCGTCTATTCAATTCATAATTCGATCAGATGGTTCCGGGCCGCGTATAGCACCAGCTCCGTGATATTCTTGAAATTGTTCTTCCTCATGATGTTCGCCCGGTGGGTCTCAACCGTCTTGATCGAAATCATCAGCATATCCGAGATCTCCTTGTTGCTGTAGCCTTCTGCCAGCAGCTTCAAAACCTCCCGTTCCCGGGCTGACATGTCGCTCCCCTTTTTCCCGCTGGCCAGAAAACCTTTGAGCAGCGTCGGGGAAAGCTCTGAAGAGACGAACACCCCGCCGGATTTTACCATACGGATCGCCTTTGCCAATTCCTCGAAGGCGTTTTCTTTCAGCACATACCCTTTGGCGCCGCTTTCGAAGGCTTCAGCGATTATTTCCTCGCTCTTGTGCATCGTCAGGAAGATGATCCTGATGTCCGGATATTGCCGCGTAATATTTTTAGCTGCGTCCAAACCGCTTCTTTTTGGCATCGAAACATCCAGGATCAGGATGTCGGGAACATGCTTCCTCAGCTCATCCTCCAATGCCAGCCCATCCTCGGCCTCCCCGACCACTTCCAGGTCTTCCTCCTGGCTCAGCAGGATGTTCAGGGATTCTCTCAGTATTTTGTGATCATCCGCAAGAAATATCCTTGTCTTTTCATTCATCATTTACCGGCACCTCCACAACGATCATCGTTCCTTTTCCTTCAGCGCTTTCGATGGAAAATTCACCGCCGAGCATTTTCACACGGTCGGCCATGGAAGGAATGCCGACTCCATAGGAACCTTCCCCTGCAGAAAAACCGATGCCGTCGTCCACGATCCTGAAATCATATCGATCGTTTCTTACGCTCGAACCGGCGATGATTTCGATTTTGCCGGCTTCGGCGTGTTTGACGGCGTTGGTGACGGCTTCCTGTATCACGCGATAGATATTCAGCGTCACAGTCTCATCAAACGGAGGTACTGGCCTATTTATTCTCAGCGAGCAGGACAGCGTACCGGTATGATCGATCCAGTCCGCCATGGCGCGCAGGCCCCCCTCGAGACCGTTCTCCTTCAACTGTTCCGGCTTCAGATTGTTCAGGACATTTCGAATTTCGCTGATGGAGTTTTCAGCCAGCTTCACGGCCTTGTCTGTATTTTGTATCAGCTTGTCCCGATCGGGATGATCCTTTGACGTTTCCAGTTTTTTGCTTGTCAAACCGAGGATCAGCTTCAGTGCGGCCAGGCTCTGCCCCACCCCGTCATGGAGGTCCCTGGCGAGTTTTGTCTTCTCCTGTTCCTCCGTTGCGGCAAGAAGTCGCGCCTGTTTCCGGAGCAGGTCGTTCTTGTCCCTGATTTCCCGCTCATAGCCGCTGATCTCCATATATTTTTCCCATGAATAGATATCGGCGAACTCCACGATATTGAGGCCTTTTTCTTCCTCCTCCGCCGTCACGCGCAGGCCGATCGTCTTGTCGATCACCTTGAACATGATGAACGCGACGCCGAAAGCCCATAAAAAGTTCACAAACAATCCGAGCAGCTGCACCAGAAACTGGCTCGCTCTGTCCGCCGTATGCAGAAGTTCCGTTTTCATAAAGAAAGGCAGCAGCAGTGTTCCCGCCATACCGCCAAACAAATGGACGGGAACCGCCCCCACGGCGTCGTCGATGCCGGCCTTCCCGAGCAGATGGCTGGAAAGGTCGACGATCATGCCGGAAATCAGGCCGATCAGCAGCGCAGGTATAGGCTCCAGATAATATGAAGCGGCGGTGATCGCCACAAGTCCGCCGAGCACGCCGTTGAATATGGATATCAGGTAACCGCCGTTCCGTGAAAGAAGCAGATTCATCAGCAGCGCTCCCAGCATTCCTGATGCGGCCGCCAGGTTAGTATTGACCAGGATCAGTCCGACTTTGTCGCTAAAAGAAAGAAGACTGCCACCATTGAAGCCGAACCACGCAAACCAGAGGATGAATACGCCCAGCACCGCAAACGGTATATTCGATCTGCCATTCTTCGGCTTATTTCTTTTTCCGACGACGATCAGGCCCGCAAGGGCGATGAAGCCTGCTGTCGTATGAACGACCGTGGCGCCGGCGAAATCGATGAATCCCATCGAGGCAAGCCATGTCTGCTGATCCAGCAGCAGTCCGCCCCATACCCAATGCCCATAAACAGGGAATATCAGCGTCGCGCTGACGATGGCCGCGATCTGCAGCGGAAAAATCTTTGTCCGTTCCGACATGGAGCCTGCAAAGATCGTCACGGCCGTTGCGGCGAACATCAGCTCAAAAAACATGAACGCGTACCCCATTGGAGAGGTGGCGCCAAGCCCGGCGAAATGCCAGAAGCTGTTGCCTATCAGTCCTCTCCAGGTTTCGCCGAACATCAGCGGAAAACCTGCCAGGCAAAAGCCGATGGTTGTGATCATGAATGTCAGGAGATTTTCGATGGCGACGGATATGACGTTCTTGCTCTGTACAAAGCCCACCTCATAGCATATGAAGCCGGCCTGCATAAAGAAGACAAAGCAGGCGCATATGATGATCCATAATGTGTCGATATCGTTCATCCAGCTCTTTCCTCCTTATCTGCAGCTGTAAATCACAACAAATAATACACCTGTTCAGGCTTTAAGTCCACTATGTATCGCCAGGGTTTTCGTTTCGCTTACTGATGGCGGGATCCCGTTCACTCGATTCGCGATCCGAGCTTTATCGGGCTGTGGAGCTTTCCCCTGTGCTCACAATCCCTGCAGTAGATATCCCCTGTTATTTCCGAAATATTTTTGCATGTTCTGGGAGCATTGGCCTCCAGCGCATGTCTGATTTTATTTTCCGTCTCCCTGTAGCTATAGCCCCGGTAAGGACGGCTGATGGCATGCACCGCGGGCTTGCCGTTCTCGCAGAAAGCAAGGACGCAAATGGCCGCGAACCACTCCGGCTCAGGCAGCGTCACCGCATCGTCCCTGCAATGGCGGATAAACGGGCACTCCTCGATGATCCCCTCCGCATAAAAATCCTGAAAGATCGGCCGCTCTTCGCGGTCTTCCGGCTGGCCATCCGTGAACCTGCCGTACACGCGGCCCCGCTCATCTTGAATGAGTCTGTCGGAGGCGACATCGCCACGAACAGATCCAGACCGGAATGCGTCTTCAAGATAAGCGATTTCGTATACCCTATCCCGATGGCATTCAAGGATCACAACTTTTTTAGGCTCCGCGGGATCCTTGAAATTGAAAGTGCCTGCCGGCCTGAGCATCCGGGACAAGTCGCCGACACTGTCGAATTTCCAGCCGTTTTTCAGGCCTTCATTACGGACCAGCTTTTGCAGGTCAAGGCTCAGAGACTTGAATCGCGCTTTTTCGCCGCTCTTTTCAATGTTCATGGCTTCACTGAGACAAATATAAAAATGGATGCCGCCGCCGCTGCTGACGATCATCGACGGTTTGACCGGAAGTCGGTCCAGAAAATCCAATGCATCCTCAATGGTACGCGGCAGATCCTGCTGCGCATGCCCCGGTCCGGCGACGTCGATATCGCCGAAAAGGCAAGTCACACAGCAGGCGGACTCCTGAGACCCCCTGCCCCGGAATTCCCGTCCCGGGTTCCTTTTATCATAGATCCGTTCCGCCATCGCCCTGTCCTGCATCGCCATATTGACATAAACGTCGCCGTCGCTGCCGAGCCTGGCAGTCTCTTCGATCAGCTTGCCGCCATCGCCTGACCCAACCCAGCAGGACGCCTTCGTTTTTCGGAGAAACAGTACATGATATCCGAATATCTTGTAACGCAGGAAAAGCATGTCGTAAAATCGCCTGATTTCCTGCAGATCAGCCTGCAACTTCATCTATGGACGCCTCCCCTCTTTCCGATCAGATCCTATCCATTATGAAAGCGCATAAAAATCCTGTCGCGGTGATGAAGCCGGCGTGATCATGCGTCACCTCGAACGCCTCGGGTATCATCGTGTCAACGATCATGGCCAATATCGCTCCCGCCGCCATCGCGATGATCGCTGAGACGGCGCCGACCGGCAAGCTCTCGTAAAAAATGCAGCCGATGCCGGCAGAAATCGCGCTGACCAGTGCGATGCCCGTCCAAATCGACATGATGAAGCGCAGAGATCTGCCGCTGCTTTTCATTCCGATGGAACTGGAAAGTCCTTCCGGCACATTGGAAACAAAAACAGCGGCAACCATAGCCAGGCTTACCGATCCTCCGGCGACGATGCCCAGACCTATGACGATGGATTCGGGTATGCCGTCGATCAGGGCGCCGACTGCTATCGCTGCTCCACTCCCTGAAATTTCAGAATCGTCCAGCCGCTTGCTGATGTTGGATCTTTTCCTATGCCTGGCGCCATATGAAGAAAGGATCCTGTTAGCGGCAGTGTAGATCAGCGCCCCAGCTATAAAACCTAAAGCGGCGGCCTGCAGGCCGCCTTTGTCATATGCCTCGCCGATCAGGTCGAATGCCGCGGCGGAAATCAGTGCGCCGCTGCCAAAGGCCATGATCCCCGCCACGGTCCTTTGTTTCAATGGCAGAAAGCAACCGATGACGGACCCTAAAAGCAGGGCAATGCCCGCAAACCCGCCCCAGGCAGACGCCTGGAGCCATAATGGCAGATTCAGCAACACGATCACCTCCGGAGTATTGCTCAGCAGCCAATATTACTATCTCGTCTGTAAATCGGTCAATTTCTCGACGATCCATTCCCGGAGAATCGCCGCATGGTTGTTCTCCGTGTCCCGGGCCCCATAAAGCAGTGTGGCGCCGTTTTCTGACAGCTGCGCGATTATAAGATCGATGAATTCTTTTCCATATGGATTCCGATCCAGTTCACTCAAATAGACTTGCTTAAACTCAGCCATCCGCTCCGGCATATGGCCGAACGCGATTCTAGCCTCGGTGCTCGGCGCGATCTGCTTCGCCCAGAGATCGATCCTTCCCTTCTCCCTGCTGATCCCACGCGGCCACAGCCTGTCCACGAGGATCCGGCAGCCGTCTTCGGCTTCGTATGGGTCGTACACTCTTTTTATTTTCAGCTCGTTCATTGGGATACACCTCGCATGATCTATAAATTGGGTGTTGCAGCCCTATATGCTTCTTTTCTATTTTATCATATCGACATTAATATGATCAGACAAAATTATTTGGCCTCTAATGGCGCAAGGTTTATAATGAACTCATGGGAGGGATGCATATGGAACCTGAACGCACTCGAAAATCAAAAACTTTTGCTATGCCGGCCATGATCCTGATCATATTCTGGGTCGTGCTTTTCGCGCCCGCCGGATCGCTGCGTTTCCGGGAAGCCTGGATCTTCTGGGGTGAATTCGCGGTACTGACGCTTTTCATCGCTTTCTACTTCAATAAAAAAAGCCCTGATCTGCTGTCAAGGCGAATGAAGTTCAAGGAAAACGCGACGGTGAAAAAACCACCGGCCATTTTGAATCTGTTTTTCTTATGCTATATCATTCCAGGACTGGATTTTCGTTTCAACTGGTCGGCCGTGCCAAGCTGGCTTGTGATCACAGCCAACGTCGCCGTCGTCCTCGGCTATGTTTTCATTATATTTGTTTTCAGGGAAAACAGCTATGCTTCCACAGTGGTCCAGGTCGAAAGCGGCCAACGTGTCATAGCTTCCGGTCCCTACGCCATCGTGCGCCACCCGATGTACCTTGGCCTTCTCGTGATGATCCTGTTCTCCCCGCTGGCTCTCGGTTCTTATTGGGCCGTCCTTCCCGCCCTGCTTGCCGTCCCGATGAACGTTCTCAGGATAAAAGGGGAAGAAGAGGTGCTGACACGGGAATTGAGCGGCTATGAAGATTACTGTTTAAAGACCCGTTATCGCCTGATCCCGTTCATATGGTGAAATGAGGCCAGCTGACGCCTGACCGGTCCGCAGCCTCCTTATCATGATCGATCGATATTGATCTGTCCGGAAGCCAGCGTCACAGCGGATCCGCCCACTTTTACCTTTTCGTGACCCTCTTTTGTTTCGATGATAGTCGAAATTTTAGAGGGCCTGTCCATTCTTTCCCCTTGGACGATCGTATTGACGATGCCCGGCCTGACGATCCCGTATCCATAAAGGTAATAGGTCAATGCTCCGTTCGCTGTCCCCGTCGCCGCCTCTTCGTCTATTTCGTAAAATGGCGCGAAATTCCTGACATGTATAAAGCCATCATCCGAGTTGATCGTAAAAGCGTGGACACCCACCGCTTCATATCGTCTGGACAGCTCGGCCAAGGCCTTGAAGTCTGGAGTGATGCCATGCAGCTCGCCCTCGTCCCGCACAGGCAGTATGATATCGGCGAGCCCGGTCGAAACCTTTCTGGGAATCATCGCGATATCCGGATCGGCTTTGCAGATCCCCTGATCCACGGGGCTGAGCCCCATGATCCCATAAAGCTCGTCCAGCGCATCCCCGGAGGATATCTCTTCAAACAGTTGCGGATCCGCCATATCCATGAGTATCGATCCGTCGTTCACAGCGACCGCGATATCGCCGGCCTTAGTTTCAGCGATATAGATATTCCCGGTCTCGATCATGCCTTCTATAAGCAAGGCATGAAAAGCGCCAATCGTTGCGTGACCGCAAAGATCGACTTCGGCAGCGGGCGTGAAATACCTGATTTTGAATCTTTGATCACCTGTTTTTTTTATAAATGCAGTCTCTGAATATCTGAGCTCCGCCGCTGTTTTGACCATGACTATGTCCGCCGGAAAATCAGCGCCCTCCGGGAGAATGACGATCCCCGCCGGATTGCCGCCGAAGATTTTATCCGCAAAAGCGTCGACAATGCTGAATTTCATCTTTAACACCCCTTCCGGCCAATCAGCCGATTCGTTTAATGGCGGTCGCTTGATGCTGACTGGCAATTTTATAAACGGACGCCCTTCGATTTTCTGATCCCCGCCTTCAGTTCACGCTCCAAATATCGTGCCCCTGCGATCGGATTGTAAATATAGGGTTCAATATCATAAAATCCGAATGAATCATAGAGTGCCAGAGCCGCTTCCATCGTCGACAGCGTATCAAGTCTGATCCGGCTGTAAGCCTGCTTTCTGGCTTCTTCAAGGATCAAGGAAACAAGACGTTTTCCCAGTCCAAGCCCCTTATAATCATCGCGCACATAAAGTCTTTTCATTTCGCATATGTCGCCGGAAATCTTCCGGAGCGCTATGCAACCGGCCGGTTTGCCATCAACCAGCGCCAGGATCAGCCTGCCGTCCGGCGGCGCGTATTTGCCAGGCAGCGAACCAAGCTCCTCGTCAAATTTTTGAAACTCAAGGTCGATATCCAGCGAACCGGCATATTCCATAAATAGCCGCCTTATTTCATCCAAATCGCTCGCATCGGCAGCCTGCCTGAATTCGAACGGATCATCATCACCATAATTCAATTTGGGATCCATGGACCAGTCACCTCACTGAAATACTAAACAGAATACTACTTTATTTTATATACAGTAAATCTAAAAAACAACTGCGTACGAAAGTTTTCCATCACTGTCGCGCAAATCCCTCCAGCCTTAAAGATTCTTCAGCCTGCCTGCGGGCAGAGATATTTTTATTGAACTTGCAGCAAAAGTATAGTAGAATCAAACAAAGCCGTCGATATGACGGCGCTGATCCCAATATATCAAAATCATATGGGGCAAGAGAATACGGACACTCCGATTTTTACCGGCATTCATCCGCCGGCAAAAACGATAGGGCAAACGAGCGATTTGCCTGCCAATGCGCAAAGGAGATACAAACATCTGGCAATGTTGTATTCCTTTGCTTTTTTATTTGCCGCCGGCACGCTCCAAGAGCTGCTTATAGATCCTATTTATCAAAATGAGCATACTTGAAAATCACGAAGGGTGGAGATATCAAATGTTAAAAGATGCTCGAATTCTAAATGTCAACCTGACCGAAAAGACCTATCGGGTGGAAACGCTTCCAGCCGAAACCTACAGAAAATATCCAGGCGGCTCAGCTCTTGGAATGTATCTGATGCTCAAGCAAATGGACCCGCAGGTCGATCCTCTGTCGCCCGGCAATATGCTGATTTTTTCAGTATCGCCGCTGACAGGCATCCCGATCAGTGGACAGAGCAGGATGTGCGTGACCACAAAAAGTCCTCTGACGGGCACTGCGGGAGACTCGCAGGTCGGCGGATTCATCCCGGCCCAGGTCAAGGCAAACGGCTATGATGCCATCGTTTTCACAGGCAAAGCGGAAAGTCCGGTCTATGTATATATCGACAAGGATCATATCGAAATCAGGGACGCCGGCAATATCTGGGGCAAAGTCACCGGCGAAGCAGAAAAAATAATATCGGAAGAGCTTGGCGAGACAAAGCTGGAATCGTCGATCATCGGCCCAGCAGGCGAAAACCAGGTGCTCTTTGCCAGCATCATGCATATGAGAAGCAGGGCCAACGGGCGCAACGGCGTCGGCGCCGTCATGGGATCCAAGAACCTGAAGGCGCTGGTTGTTAAAAAGCAGCCGCCGGTCAAACCGGCCGATCCTGCCTCCATGAAAAAGCTGACACTGGATGTCAGGGAGCGGATCGCCGCGAATCCGACAATGGTCGATACAGCCGAGAATGGATCTGCAGGCGTCGTCGACTTCCATGGCGCCGAAGGATTTCTGCCGACCAGGAACTGGGAGAGCGGCGTACTCGACGATTATATGAATATAGCCGGCACAACCATCACAAAAACCGTCCTCAAGGAAAGGGACACCTGTTTCGGCTGCGCCATCAGGTGCAAAGGCGTGGTGGATATCCCCGGCAAAGCGGATCCGGAATACGGCGGACCGGAATACGAGACGCTGGCAACATTCGGATCCTATTGCGGCAACAGCAATCTGGCGGACGTCTGCCAGGCGAACCAGCTGTGCAACATGTACGGACTGGATACCATCTCCTGCGGCGCGACCATCGCATTTGCGATGGACTGCTACGAAAACGGCCTTTTGACAAAGAACGACACTGACGGCCTGGAACTGAAATTTGGCAGAAGCGATCTCTTCCCTGTCCTGATCGAAAAAATCGCGCGAAAAGAAAACGGGATCGGCAGTCTGCTGGCTCAAGGGAGTGCAAAAGCCGCCGCAGCCATTGGAAATGGCGCGGAGAAACTGGCTGTGACCTGCAAGGGACAGGAGTGGCCGGCCCATATGGTCCAAATGAAGCCCAACCTTGCAATCAATTATGCGGTCAACAATTTCGGCGCCGACCACCAATCGTCGGAGCACGATCCCACCCTGATGGCGGCCGATGACTCCAATGACTGGAAATGGGTAAATATGCTGGAGCACTTTGAAAAATGCGACGCATATGGTATATTGAATAGAAACAAGGCAAAATTCGCGCTGGCGACGCAAAAATTCTACTCGACTCTTGACACGCTTTGCCTGTGCCAGTTCGTATGGGGTCCCGCATGGCAGCTTTACGGCCCGGCCGAACTGGTGGAATTCTGCAGGTACGGCGCCGACTGGGAAGCAAGCATTGAAGAACTGCAGGAAATCGGCGAGCGCAGGATCAATATGATGCGGATGTTCAATGCGCGCCTGGGATTTGGCCGAAAAGACGACCAACTGCCGCCAAAGGCTTATATTTCCATCCCGGACGGTCCCAATGCCGGCGTCGGCATCACAAAAGAAGATTTTGACAAAGCCTTGGATGATTATTATGAATATGCAGGCTGGGATAAAAAGACAGGTCTGCCTTCGGAAGCGACGCTCAGGAAATTGGGTCTCGAATGGCTGATTTGACAAAGATATAAGGTGATCAGAATTGAATGGCATGGAAGAGAATATTAACAACCCAATAAAAGTGCTGATCAATCAGAAGGAAGAGACGGTCTCGGAAGGCTCAACGATCAGCGAGATCCTTAAGGGACGGGGCATCACTTCCCGCGCGGCTGTCTGGGTGAATGGAAGCCAGCTGCTGCTGTCTGAATACGACACCTATTCGATCCGGGAAAACGACCAGGTGAAGATCCTGAGGGTCGTAGCCGGCGGTTGAAAAACCCTGAATGCGGCTCGGATCAAGGAGCCGGCTTGCTATATAAAGCGGCGTCCAAATATCTGGTATAATGTCCAAAAGCGGCCTCGGAATGATATAGATCAGACCGAGGCCGCCCTTTATCCTTTTCTATTTCCAGGATTCCCTTCCCTTCATTCAGGCAAGGTCGAATCGATCCGCATTCATCACCTTGTTCCAGGCCGACACGAAATCCATTATGAATTTCCCCTGGGCGTCATTGCTCGCATAGACTTCAGCAATAGCCCTGAGCTGCGAGTTGGAGCCGAATACAAGATCCACTCTTGTAGCTGTCCATTTCAAATCGCCCGTTGCGCGGTCACGCCCCTCAAACAGGTCGCCATCCTCAGAGACAGATTTCCAGGCCGTCTTCATGTCTAAAAGGTTCACAAAGAAATCAGTCGTCAGCGCCCCTGGCCTGTTTGTAAATACGCCATGCCTGGACTGGCCGTAATTGACGTCGAGAACGCGCATCCCGCCAATCAGTGCCGTCATTTCAGGAGCTGTCAGCGTCAGAAGCTGTGCGCGGTCGACGAGCAGCTCTTCAGCTGAAACGCTGAATTTCGATTTCAGAAAGTTTCGGAAACCATCTGCCTTTGGCTCAAGGACTGAGAAGGACTTCGCGTCGGTCTGCTGCTGCGTCGCATCGGTGCGTCCCGGGGTGAAAGGCACAATGATATCATATCCGGCATTTTTCGCTGCCTGCTCGATGCCAACGCATCCGCCCAGCACGATCAGATCGGCCAAGGACACTTTCTTTTGCCCGGTTTGAGCGCTGTTAAAGCTATTCTGGATCCCCTCAAAGGCCTGCAGCACCATGCTCAGCTGCAAGGGCTGATTGACCTCCCAATCCTTCTGTGGCGCAAGGCGTATCCTGGCCCCATTAGCCCCTCCACGCTTGTCGGATCCCCGGAAAGTGGACGCTGATGCCCAGGCTGTCCCCACAAGCTGTGGTATGGACAGACCTGCTGCAGCGATCCTGCTCTTTAGCTCGGCGATATCGTTATCTTCAATTGGCGCATAGTCCGCTGCCGGCACAGGGTCCTGCCAAATCAGATCCTCTGCAGGCACTTCAGGACCGAGGTAGCGGGAACGCGGCCCCATATCGCGGTGGGTCAGCTTGAACCAGGCCCGCGCAAAGGCATCCTGGAATTCTTCCGGATTTTGCAGGTATCGCCTGGCGATCGGTTCGTATATTGGATCGAATCGAAGAGAAAGGTCCGCAGTCGTCATCATGGGCCGTTGCTTTTTCGTCGGATCATGGGCGCCTGCGACAAGGTCTTCTTCGGCGACGTCTTTTGCCAGCCATTGGTTGGCGCCAGCCGGACTCTTGATCAGTTTCCATTCGTATTTAAACAATGTGTTCAGATATCCCATGTCCCATTTTGTGGGATTAGCTTTCCAGGCGCCTTCAAGCCCGCTGCTGATCGTGTCCCCGCCTTTTCCGCTTCCAAAGCTGCTTCTCCATCCGAGGCCCTGCTCTTCAATGCCTGCGGCTTCGGGCTCCGGGCCTACGTGCGTTGCCGGGCCTGCGCCGTGGCATTTTCCGAACGTATGTCCTCCAGCGATCAGCGCGACGGTCTCTTCATCATCCATAGCCATTCGCGCGAAGGTTTCGCGCACGTCACGCCCTGAAGCCACGGGATCCGGATTCCCATTTGGTCCTTCCGGATTCACGTAAATCAGTCCCATCTGCACTGCGGCGAGAGGATTTTCCAGATCGCGTCCGCCGATATGGCGCTTGTCGCCCAGCCACTCGGTTTCCGAGCCCCAATAGACATCCTCCTGTGGTTCCCAAACATCCACGCGTCCGCCGGCAAAACCGAAAGTCTTGAAGCCCATCGACTCAAGGGCGCAGTTGCCGGCAAGGATCAGCAGATCGGCCCAGGATATCTGTTTGCCATATTTCTTTTTGATTGGCCAAAGCAACCGACGCGCCTTGTCGAGATTCACATTGTCCGGCCAGCTGTTCAAAGGCGCAAAACGCTGAGTGCCATCTGACGCGCCGCCTCGACCGTCGCCCATGCGATAGGTTCCGGCGCTATGCCATGCCATTCGAATAAAAAGCGGTCCATAGTGGCCGTAATCCGCCGGCCACCAGTCCTGGGAATCGGTCATCAGCGCGTACAGATCTTTCTTCAAGGCGCCAAGATCGAGTTTTTTGAATTGTTCCGCATAGTTGAAATCCGGATCCATCGGATCGCTCAATGCGGAATTCTGGTGAAGCATCTTGAGATTCAGCTGGTTTGGCCACCAGTCCCTGTTAGAAGTGCCACCGCCCGAAATGGCTTTTCTTGTCTTTCCAGTCACCGGACATCTCATTTCTTCCATGATGCAAACCTCCTTTTCCACCATTGTCATATACTATTATTCTTAATTGAAAGGCATTTGGGACATATCCCTTTAAAGTAGACATCTTTATTTTGGATCTTGAATCCATTGAGATCTTCAGGTGCCATGGCGTCGACGTCAATATTGAAATTGTATATCGCGCCGCAGGCTTCGCATTTGAAATGGCCATGGCTTTGCATTTCGATATCGTAACGCGTTTCATTGTCTTCGATGGCAATGACTCGAACGAGACCCGCGTCTGCCAGGATCCTCAATGTGTTATATACAGTCGTTTTAGATAAAGTAGGAATACTCTTTTGCAATGCAGTGAAAATCTGATCTGCGGTGGGATGGATCTGGTTTTCCGCCAGGAATTCCAGAACTTTCAACCGTTGATGGGAAAGGCTGATATTCTTGCTTGACAGAACCTGCTTCAACTCTTCTATTGATGCCTTCAAATCGATCACCGCCTCTGAGAGATGTTGAATAGTCTGAATTTGTATTGATTACATATTTGTTTTTATTGTACGGTTATTATATGCCTGACAGGTTCAGATAGCAATAGTATTTTGAATAAAAAACTATCCGCCCGGTGATCGGCGCGGATAGTGATCAGGCCTTTATTCATTTTATTGCGGGTGCGTTCGCACTCCGGAGTCGTCTGTCAGACGGAACTTAAAACGATCCTGTCGGCATCGCGCTTTGCTTTTGATTCCACGGTCCGGAGATCGACTTCGATGCCGGTGGCGCGCCGCACGATTTCCGCCAGATCCGTTCGTATCGATGTATAAAAGAGCGTTCTGTATTGCTCGACCAATGCCACATTGCCGGGATTCTCCAAAATCGTCCGTTCCATTGCCGTCAGTGCGCCATAGGCCGTGATCTCGACAGTGGTGCCGGCCAGAAATACCGCGGCGTCTCTTGGCCCGCGGCCCGAGGCGTCTTTCAGAAGCTTCAGCACGTCTCTTTTGATCACGTCTTCCAGAGCCGATTTGTCTTGAATATCGTCAAAGGAATGCGTATGCGCGTCCCGGCTTCGGGTCGAAACGATGGTGCCGGCGATATCTTCCAGTTTTCGCTCGAGCTCATTCGTATCGATGGGCTTGAGAATGTACTGATCGATGCCGATATCGACTGCCCGGATGATGGTATCGGCGACGCTGACGGTCGTCGTGATCAGCGTACGGCATTCGCCGTGGGCATCCTTGATCTGCTTGATCATTTCAAGCCCGTTCATGCCCGGCAGGATCAGGTCGACAATGATCACATCCGGCCGGTTTTCGACATATTGCTGGATCCCTTCTTCCGCCGTCGAGGCAATGTAGACTTTGCCGGCCCGTCTTTTCAGAAAGCGATGCAGCTCGTCGCGGGTGTCCGTATCGTCCTCGACATAGAGGATCTTGATTTTTTTAAGGTTGCTCATGTTCTCCTCCGTGAATGGCTTGGCCAGACAGTTTCTAATTTCTCATGATATATGCGGCAGGCAATGTGATCCTGCAGCAGACGCCGTTCGATCGGTTGATATATTCCACGGAGCCGTTCATATGCTCCTCGATGATCTGCCTTGCCAGATAGATGCCGATGCCTGTGCCGCCGCTGGCGGCTTTTGTGGTGAAATACGGCGTGAACATCTGCTTCAGAACCTCCTCGGAGATCGGGTCGCCTGTATTGAAGACCTCGATAGCCGCTATGTCGACGTCGCCCGCCTTGGGCGCCATCCGCCCGATGCAGACCCGGATGGCACGCTCCGGAGGTCCCGCGCTGATCACGGCATCCCTGGCGTTTGCAAGTATGTTGAACATCCCCTGGATGAATTCATTTTTGAATCCTTCCACAGCCAGGTCCTCATCTGCCTCGACAGTGGCCGATATCGAATTCACCTTGATGCTTTCGTTCATGAAGCCGAGCGCTTCCCGCACCGAATCGGCGATCGAAAATATTTCGCGGTCCCTGTCCGGTTTTAAAAAATCAGCGAAATCATCGGCGGTTTCGGACATTGTCCTTATGCTTTGGCGCATTTTCGCGATGTAGCCGTCAAATGCCGATGACGTCAGATCCTGATGCCTGTAGTCGTCCTCCAGGTTGGAAAGCGTAATGCTCATGCCGTTCAGCGGCTGCTTCCATTGATGGGCGATGCTTCCGATCATCTCTCCAAGCTTTGCCTGCCTCGATTTATTGATCAGCAGGATATCCTTCTGTTCGATTTCCCGGATGACCGGCTGAAAAAGCCGTCGGAGATAATAGACGGCAAATGTGGCGAATATGGCGATGACCAGCACCGTAATGAGCATGATCATGTTTTTTGTGTTTTCGATCGGCGCGAGAACGATTTTTTTAGGCTGTGTAATGGCCAGGATCCAGCCGTTGCCGAGGCGGGAATAGGCGCCGATGTATCCGGTGCCGTCCTGGCTGTAATACAGGATATCGGCATCATCATCCGATGCGGACAGCTGCCTGAAAAGCTCGCCATTGTCTCTGCCAAGAAATTCCTCTTCACTGATGACGCCGGCGATATAACCGAGCTCTCCATCCATCAGAAGCGCCTCGCTGCCGTCGTAAATCTTCATGTTTTCCACAGTGTCGATGATCGCTTCGCCTAAAATATCGGCGCCGACGACGCCAATCAGCCGGCCGTCCCCGTCGTACGCAGCCCTTGAATATGAAATGACGTCTTTGTTCAGCATCAGATCGAGGACAGGGGCGCTCCAGGCTTTGCCACTGCGAATGGCATTATAATAATAGCCGACCCATTCATTGTCAGGCGGCAGCCATGCCCCGTCAGGGGTTTCCGAATCCATGCGGACGGCTTCGCCGCCACTGTCTTTCGCGTACCAGATCTCGTCGCGCCCCATGCTCATGTTTGGATCAAAGGTGACGTAAAGACCCTGGACACTTTCGATCTGCAGGAGGATCGCCTTGACGCTCCCATCCAGGTCTGCTTTCAGGGATTCAAACAGCTTTCTGTCTTTTTGGCAGTCATCCGCACGAAATTCGGTTGAAATCAAGGCAGTCAGCGAATCCACGGTGTTTTCCTGGCTGCGCAGGACCAGATCGAATTCGTTGGCGAATTTTTCCGTAGCATTCAGCATTTTTTCTTCGACTTCGCGGCTGAACACGCGCTGGCTGTTCACGGCACTGACGGCGCTCAAACCGAGGGCGATGATCAGCGCCCCCGCAATGACGAATATGATCGTCTGCAGCACAGTCTTTTTCATTTGCCCCCCGGCATTCCCGGCATAGCAGTTTTAAAGGTTGCCGGGTTCCCACTTTCGATTATAATATTTTAAAGCAGATTTGTAATGAGGAAATTTCTCAAAGATCCGTCCAGGCGGACCGAAGCGCCTCAGCGATATGATGAGGCGCTCCGGAGAGTCCTGGTGCCGATTGATTATTAAAGAACGTTTTTATTGGTTGCCGGATCCAGCCGTCTCACAGGCGGTGGAGCGCCAAATGGCTACTTCAGTTCGCCATAGACGACCTCGCCATTGAAAACAGTGGCCAGGACCTGAATGCTGTCGATAGCCAGAGGATCGACCTTGAAAATATCCTTGTCCACGACGATCAGGTCGGCATATTTGCCTTTTTCAAGAGAACCATTCTCCTTTTCACGGAACTGGGCATAGGCGCCGTTGATGGTGTAAGCTTTGACCATGTCAAGAACCGAGGCCCTTTCTTCGGGATCCAGGAGCCAGGTAGGATCGTCGATGTCCGTGATGTCGTCGACGCCATAGAATTCTGCATTTTCAAGATTTCTTGTCACGCCGGCTTCAATAGCCCAGAATGGATTGTTGACCGGCGATACCGGGTGGTCGCCCGACGAGGTCACTGTGACGCCGTTCTTGAAGAATGACTGAAGCGGGTATTCATGATAGGCCCGATCCTCTCCGATCAATATATATTCCACATCCGACCACCAGTAAGGCTCCTTCATATGCCAGAACGGCTGTACTGTGGCTATGACGCCGAGTTCTGCGAATCTCGGGATATCCTGTTCGCGGACCAGCTGCAGATGCGTGATCGCATTGCGGTAACCGGTGTTTCCATCCGCCTTTTGGGCATATTCCAGGGCGTCGAGAACCGATTGGGTCGCAGCGTCGCCGATCGAATGGACATGGATCTGGAAGCCGTCTTTCAGTACGGCTGAAAATTGTCTTTCCAGCTCGTCCATATCATAATAGAGCATCCCTTTATAGCCCGGATCGTCGGACACGGCATAGGGCTCGGTCAGGTACGCTGTCGAGCCTTCGACAACGCCGTCAGCGAAAAATTTCGCTGTCGTCAGCCTGAGACGATCCGTCTGCTGCGCCCTGAGGGCTTTTGCCTCGCTCAATTCCTTCTCGAAGGTCATGTCGGTCTCGCCAGCCATGGCTGAATTGCCTGATTTGAACTGGTAGCTGGTATTTGCGCGAAGCTTGAGCTTCCCAGCCTTTTCAAGCGGCAGCAACTGCTCGAAGACCGATTTTCCGCTGACCGATATGATGCCGGTATAGCCCCAGGCATGCATCTGATCCTGGAACGCATCCATCGCCTTCACCATCTGGTCGTCCGAGAACGTCTGCTCCATCGTCACAAGAGTCTGCGCATCTGTCAGTGAGCCCCAAAGCTCTCCTGTTGAGGGATCAAGATGGACCAGGCCGCCTTCCGGCACTGGTGTGTCCTTGGTGATCCCGTTCATTTCGAAAGCTTTGGTGTTCATCCACATATTATGGCCGTCGTTGGACGTCAGGATGATCGGCTTATCGGAGCAGATCGCATCCAGCCATTCACGCCGCGGTCCTTTGCCGCTTTCACCGATCCCGACTGTATAGCCGGTACCCCAGTATTCCTGAAGGTCCGGATTGGCCTCAATGTAATCCTTGATGATTTTCAGGGTCCCTTCCCTGGTGACGTCCACATAAAGATTGATGCTGTAAAGCTCTGTCAGCGCCACTCCGGGCGGATGCACATGGGAATCGATCATGCCCGGCATGACGACCTTCCCTTTTAGATCGACTGCCTGGGTATTGGGGCCAATGAAAGCTTTCGCGCCGTCATTGCTTCCTACGAAAGCAATTTTTCCATCCTTCAGCGCGATGGCTTCCGCAACCGTGTTGGATGCGTCGATCGTATAGACTGTCGCGTTCATCAGGACCGTGTCGGCCGCATTGGCTGCCGGAACGGCCGGCATTGCCGGCGGAGCATTGTTGTTCGCTGCAGTATCGCTGCCCGGGATCCGGATTATCTGCCCCGGGTAAATCAGGTGAGGATTAGCGATCTTGTTATAATCTGCAAGCTTCTGATAGGTCGTGCCATAGCTCTGGGCGATCTTCCATAGAACGTCTCCCGATTTTACGGTATACGACTGGTCTGCGAACGCCATGCCGAAACTTCCGAGAACCAGTATCGCTGCAAATAGCAGGCATAATGTTCTACGTCTCATATGATTCCTCCTTCTGTTACGATTGCTTGGAATTTGCGATAAATGAGTCCTCTTTTCAAATCCTTTACCACGCTCCCTCCGCCGAACGGCCGCTGTTGAAAGAAAATAAAAAATCAACACAAAGCAAAGCTTCATGTTGATCCTAAAAAAAGCAAACCTTCCGATGATCCGGGTTTTCTTCTTATTCTCTCAACTTTCATATTCTTTCCGAATACGATATCGGGATCCGAGATCTATATATCATATCGTAATATTAATTATCACAATTGCCGCCTGATGTCAATGATCGAAGGCAGAAATGACTACGCCGCCTGACATGGCAGCGCCGGCTCCTATTGATCCTTCTCATCGAATTGCTGCGTGCCGTATTTGATCACATGGACATCGGTGACCATCACGAGGCCCTCGCTCACCATCTCTTCGACGACGGGAATGATCTTTTCGATCCTTTCGGGAATATCGACGACCTCGACGATGATTGGCAGGCTCAGGGAAATATCGACGATTTTGGCGCTATGCAGCCTCTTTTGCTGGCCGTATCCTTCGATGCCGCGGGTGACCGTGACGCCGGCCATGCCCATTTCCCGAAACTTTTGCACGAGGGCGTGATACAGATTGTGTCCTTTGTACCTTGAATCCTCACTAATATAGATTTTCAGGAGCTTGCACTGTCCGCTGAAATTCATTTTCATTCCTCCTTGCAATATTTAAAAGAGCACTGGAGATGCCTTGATCCCAAGCGCGAATCCGATGATCCCGATGACCAGCGATCCGCAAATATAAATCAAAGCGTTCATTTTCTCGTTTTCCTGGAACAGGTTGAAGCCTTCGTACATGAACGTTGAAAATGTCGTATAGGCTCCCAGGAATCCTTCGGTCAGAAACAGGATCGCATTGTCGCTCATATCGATCTCGATTACCAGTCCCAACAGAAACGCTCCCGTGATGTTGATCGCAAATGTGCCGACCGGAAATGCCGATCGCGATCTTTCGGATATTTCCCTGCCCAATTTATACCTGGCCAGACTTCCAAGGGCGCCACCGATTCCTATAAGCAAATATGTCATCTCGCTTGATCCTTCCTAGTCTATATCAGCGATCGCATCGTCGCGTTCTTCGCTGCGGATGAAAATTTTCAGGATGGTTTCCCTGGCTGCGACAGTCCCCAAATAGGCGGACAGCAGCCCGAGGAGCGTGGATAAGGCGACGTAGGAAAAGGCTGATGCATAATGCCCCGTCGCCAGCAGGTCCGCCGTCTCTTTGCACAGAGTCGAAAAAGTCGTAAATGCGCCTAAAAATCCCGTGGCGACGCCCAGTCTGATGTCCGCATCGAATTCCATGATCTCGAATGCCAAAGTCAGGATCGCCGCCAGCAGAAAGCATCCAAGTATATTGATCAGCATCGTGTTCAGGGGAAAACTGCCGTTATAATCCAAAATCTGGATACTCTTCAGAAAAAACCTGGCATCGGCGCCCAGAAATCCTCCGACTGCCATAAAAATGTACTTCCTCATCCTTCGTTCTCCCAGTCGCAAAAAAACTCCCGCAAGCGGGATCCATCCACCGGCATGGCTTGTTGCCAGTCAGTCCTTCGCGCTCAACTCCGCCAGTTTTTTCGCTGTATTGGCATTCCTGATCGTAATGCTGCCATAGGCAGCCGAACCGACCACTTTGGACCATCGCGTCCTCGAAAATGTTTTTATCGGCGCGGACCAGAATATCACATTTCCAAAATGGCTGACTTTCTCAAAAGCCGGTTTCGTTTCACCGACCTCATCGAATACCTGTTTCACAGTGGCAGGCGGTATTACAAATATCGCGTTGTGCGTTGATCCTTCGGCATTGTCCCACCATTCCGGCGCGTGATCCATCGCACTTTGCAAATCATCCGACGAAATCGCCATCACGGCGACATCTATCCCGAACCTTTCCAGGATCAGCAGCCGGCATCTTGCCGTTAAAAGCGCCGTGTCCGATTCATCGGCTGAAATCATCAGATTTCCGCTGTTGAGATAGGTCCGCGCATTTTTATACCCGGCTTCCGAAAACGCTTCCGCCAGCTCTTTCATCGATATTTTGTTTTTTCCGCCAACATTTACCCCTCTGAGAAGGAGAACGTATCTTTCCATATCCCTGTCCATCCTGTCGTATCAGCCGATGACGGCCATCAGACTGCCAGCGATCCGCGAAAACCTCTGGCGCTGTAATAGGATTCTGCGCCATTATGGTATACGAAGACCGTATCATAACGGCGATCGCAAAAAAGAGCGCCGCCGAGTCTTCTTATATTGTCCGGTGTTTTTATCCAGCTCGACGTTTTTGTATCGAACCTCCCAAATTTCTGCAGCGTCCGGTATTCCTCTTCGGACAGGAGCTCAACACCCATTTCGAACGCCATGCCGATCGCGCTGTCCGCCGGCTTGTTGTCTTTTCTGGATTCCAGCGCCTCACGGTCATAGCAGACGTTCCGCCTCCCCGCCGGGCTCTCTGGGGAGCAGTCGAAGAAAATGTACCGATCGGATTTTTCATCATAGGAAATGACATCCGGTTCGCCGCCGGTCCTCTCCATTTCAGAAAGCGACTGGAGCTTTTCGCTGTTTGCTTCCAGTCTTGCCTGAATTTCAGACCAGACTAGCCCTTCATGCCGATTCGGATTTGCTTCGAAACGGGTTCTGAGTATTTCAATTAATTCATGGCGCCGCTCCGGCGGCAATCGATGCTTTTCGTTTTTCATTGCGCACCTCTTCGTGATAAACGCGGTTTCATCGGATCACTTGAACAGCTTGATGGCGCCGGTGTCGCTCAAATGCTTCAGAAGGGACAAGGTGATCGGAAAGCCGAAAAGACCGGCTATGCCGATGAGATTGGCGCCGACGAACATGCTCGTCAATGTGACGACCGGGTGCAGACCAAGCTGACCTCCAACTATTTTGGGCTCAAGAATATTTCTCATGATGGTAACGAAAACATAGACAGCCAGCAGGCCAAAAGCCGTCTGATAGTGGCCCTGGAATGCGGTTATGATCACCCAGGGCACCATGATCCCTCCCGTGCCAAGCACAGGAAGTATGTCGAACATCGCTGTGATCAGCGCGATCAGCAGCGCATTTGAAATTCCTATGAGACTAAGGCCGATGGAAAGTTCAACGAACGTGATGGACATTATGAGCGCATAGGAGCGAATGACCACAAGCAGGGTGTTCAGCATGTAATTCTTGATCCTGTGGAGCATGTCCCTTCCGGTTTCGGAAAACTGCCGAAGGACAAAGTCGGTTATCATATCGATATCCATCGCGATGAAAAATGTCGATATGACCATCAGCAGGATCCTGATCAGGAATGCCGGCAGGGATGAGGCGATGCCGGTCAGCGAAGCCACCAGAGACAAAGAGATCCTGGTGATGTTTTCTCCGAGGGTGCTCAGGAACTGATCGAATCCCTGATTCATGGCATCTACCAACGCCGGATCCAGACGATACACCGCTTTTTCGATACCGCTGAAGGTATCCGATAAAAATGGGCCCAGCTGATTTTCGAATATCGCCGGCATCGTCGATATCAGGTTCACGACCATTGATGTCAGTTTCAAGCCAAGCAGCGCAACAAGAATGCCGACGGTGCTGTAAAAAAACAGGACAAGCAGAAACGAAACAAGCTTGGGAGGCGCCTTCAAAGCCGCCGATATCTTCTTCGCGGGTCTCTTTAAGAGATAAGCGATCAAAAATGCAAAAATAAAGGGACTTATCAGGTCGATCACATACTTGAAACACACATAGGCGATCAATCCGATAAGCAGGACGTATACCGTGCTGACTATGAAATTCCACTTCCTGGCATATTTTTCTTCCATTTATGTCTCCGATTTCACAGAGGAGCCGATTTAATGCGATTATTAATCATTATCATCATTCTACATCATAATCAGCGCCAGCGTCAATTAATTGGAGACATTCAGGGTGAATTCCATCGCCACTTTATTGTCGATCATGGCCCATACGGGGCAGATCCCTTCCGAAAGTGAAAGCGCCTTTCTCAGATCGTCGACCGAAGCGTCCTGCGATTTCAGGTCAATGGCCAAATTGATGGATTCGAAACAGGTCGGATGCTCGCTTCTTCTGGACCCTTGAACGCTGATTGCGAGACCGTCCACCTGCTTCCGCATTTTCCTGAGTATCTGTGAAAGCGCGCCCCCCAGGCAAGATCCCAGGCTGCTGAGGAACAGCTCCAAAGGAAGGACGCTCCTTCCATCTCCATAGGGTGGAATGTAATCCGTTATTATTTCAGGCTTGCCCTCCACCGTGGACTTGAATTTCATCCCATCGTTGATCAATTCGATGCTCACATACAGATTATCGTTCATAAAAAAAACCTCCTTCGTTTTATAACTATTAGATACAAAATTTCAAAAGAGGTTTCATGCGTCAGCGAAATATTTTCAATTCTTTTTTCGTCAGGGCGTTTTTCATTTTATCGACGAAAGCCTTCCCTGATCCATGCCGATAGTCGCTTTTATACAGGATGGCCAGTTTGCGGAGATAATTCATTTCGGCTAGGATCTGCCGATATAACTCCTCTTCGTCGCGATCTTCCGCCAGCATCGGTTTGATCAGGCCTCTTTTGTTATTCTCTATGGCATAATTGACCCAGAGCTTGCATTTGCAGGGAAATTTCGGATCAATGAACGAGCACTTCCCGTCCATCGCCTTCAGCAGCGAATTCCGGGCCCGGTGGAGATTGGTCTTGACGGCGCTTTCCGAGACGTCAAGGATCTGCGCGACTTCCGAGACTGAAAGGTCCATGACCATCCTAAGTATGAACGTCAGCCGCTGTTTCAACGGCAGGCATTCAATGAACATGTGGATGCAGGTCTCCCGCATGTCATTGTACAGCACCTCATCCTCGACATGGCGGCAATCCTTCAGGCTTTCGAAAAAGCTGCCAACTGTCATGTTCTTTTCCGCTGACAACCGCTCGACCGGGAAAGATTTTCTGTATTTGACATACTTGATGGCGCTGTTTACCGTGATCCTGTAAAGCCAGGTACTGACGGCGCTCCTGCCTTCAAAGCTCTCAAACGCCGCCATCGCGTTCATATAGGCGTCCTGAAGGACATCCTCGGCATCATGGTGCGATCCCGTGATCCTGAAAGCCGCCTTGTAGCAGCTGTCATAATGATTTATATATATCTGTTCAAAGTCAGTTGTCTGATTTTCCATAGTATCCCCTCTGGTGAACAATCCCGCAGCAAATATTACCCGCATGCCAATAATAGATTACCATATAATTTATCTGCAATCCATCCTTTGCCTCCGGCTGCCGCCGCGCCGGCGGCTGTGCATTTGAATGCAAACCTCTTCCCTATTCATCCGAAATGGTTATAATGAAAGCATAGATTGCTTTGAAAGGATGTGGATATATGAATCTGGACAATAGTATTTTCACCAAGCCTTATCACGTCATGGATCCGCCGGATGTGTTCAGCATTCTTGAGTCTTCGATCGACGGCCTATCTGCCGAGGAAGCCGGCCGCAGGTCTGGCGTGTTCGGGCCGAACAGCCTGGATACAGGCAAAAGGACAAACTTCGTTTCTCGATTTGTCCAACAGTTGAAAAATTTCATGGTCTATGTCCTGACCATTGCCGCCATCGTCGCCTTCATCGTCGGCGATATCAAAAGCACGGCGATCATCGCGGCGGTGATCGTTCTGAATGCTCTTTTAGGTGTCATTCAGGAAAGCAAGGCCGAGAAGTCCCTGGAGGCGCTGAACGACCTTTCTTCGCCTGAAGCGGAGGTGCTGCGTGGCGGTAGGGCCGCGGTGATCAAAGCCTCTGAGCTGACACCCGGCGACATCGTGATATTGGAAGCCGGCGACCGTGTCCCTGCGGATCTTCGCATAATAGAAAGTGTCAATCTTAGGATTGAGGAGGCCTCTCTGACAGGCGAATCCGTTCCCGCAGAGAAAAACAGCGGCAGGATCGCCAAGGAGGACGCGGTCATCGGGGACCGGACCAACATGGCGTATATGGGCAGTGCCGTCGTTTACGGGCGCGCCATCGGTGTCGTCACATCGATCGGCATGAGCACCGAAATGGGAAAGATCGCCGGCTACCTCTCTCGAACCTCTGAACGGGATGAAACGCCGCTTCAGAAAAAGCTGGCGGAGATGAGCAAATACATTTCCGTGCTGATCATCGTCGTTTCAGCAGTCATTTTCGCAACAGGCCTGCTCTGGGGCAGGAGCGCGTTTGAAATGTTCCTGACAGCCGTCAGTCTCGCGGTGGCCGCCATCCCGGAAGGACTTCCGGCAATCGTCACCATCGTCCTGGCCCTCGGCGTCCAAAAGATGGCGACCAAAAACGCCATCATCCGAAAACTTCCAGCCGTTGAGACTCTGGGCAGCACACAGGTGATCTGCACAGACAAGACCGGCACTCTGACAAGAAACAAGATGACCGTCATGAAGATCTTCCATGCCGGAGAAATCATCAGCGCTTGCTGCTCTGACGCCAGAGCGGCATTATCAGAAAGCCTTTTCAACGCGATGGCGCTATGCAACGACGTCCGCGTCGTCCGTGAGGCGGACGGATCCCTGGCTATGAATGGTGATCCGACGGAAACCGCCATCGTCAAGGCAGCTTATGATCTCGGCGTCTTCAGGAACGACCTTGAACAGCTGAAGCCCCGCGTCGCCGAAATACCGTTCGATTCGATCCGCAAGCTCATGACCACCGTCCACAAGGAGGATAACGGCTACACGGCTTATGTTAAAGGCGCATTGGATATCCTGCTCGATAAATGCGACCAATATGAGGGCAGGGGCGGGGTTCGCCCTATGGATCCAGACGCAAAAGCGCGGATCCTGGAGGCAAACGCAGCGCTGACCGGGGAAGCCCTTCGCATCATCGGTTTTGCTTATCGGGAGTTCCAGCGCTTTCCGGAAGAAATATCGCCGGACCAGCTGGAGGACCGCCTTATTTTTTCAGGATTCGCAGGCATGATCGATCCGCCGAGGCCGGAAGTCCGGCATGCGGTCCAGACCTGCCGCGGCGCCGGGATCAAACCGGTCATGATCACTGGCGACCACCGGGATACGGCCGCCGCCATCGCCCTGGACCTGGGGATACTTGCCGCCGGCGAGACTGTGCTGGACGGAGCGGCGCTTGAAAAAATGAACGATACTGAATTGTTCGATCGCGTTGCCGACTGCTCCGTCTTCGCCCGAGTATCCCCCGAGCACAAGGTCAGAATCGTTGAAGCCTGGAAAAAGCGTGGAATGGTTACAGCCATGACCGGCGACGGCGTCAATGACGCGCCTGCCCTGAAAGCTGCCGATATCAGCATCGGCATGGGGATAACGGGAACCGACGTCGCAAAAGGCGTATCCGACATGGTTCTTGCGGACGACAACTTCGCGACGATCATTGCCGCCGTACAAGAAGGGCGCATGATTTACGAGAATATCCGGAAGGCTGTCCATTTCCTCCTGTCGACCCACTTCGGCGAGGTCCTCGCCCTATTCGTCGCCACGCTGCTCAATTGGCAAATGCTCGTGCCCATCCATCTTCTCTGGGTCAATCTCATCATCGATACGCTGCCCGCCCTTGCCCTCGGCATGGAAGCCCCGGAAAAGGATATCATGCGTAAAAATCCGAGGCGGTCCGACCAAAGCATCTTTGCTGAAGGACTTGGCGCAGCGATAATAATACAGGGGCTGATGAAAGGCGCCCTGATACTGATCGCTTATTATGCCGCCCTCAGGTTCCATACCCAGGGTGTGGCGATGACGACGGCCTTTGTGACCCTTGGCCTGGTGCAATTGGCGCATTCACTATCCTTGCGCTCCAATTCCGAACCGGTCTGGAGAGTCGGTTTGCTGACGAATCGGTACCTGATCGGAGCAATACTGGTTGCCGCGTTTCTGCAGATCATCGTCGTAGCGCTGCAGCCTTTGAACGCCATATTCTATGTCGAACAGCTGCATTGGCAGGAATGGCTGATTTCCATAATAGCATCCCTTGCGATCATCCCGCTGACAGAATTTTATAAAAACGTCCGGGCCAAGCGAACGCAGCCTGCTTGATCGATCAGCCAGGACAGTAAATCAGCCGGCTGAATGAAACAGCATCCGTCATTTGCGGCGGATGCTGCTGTCTATTTTTCATTTCTTGACCGTTACTTAAGTCGGCCGTCGCCAGCCATCAGCGTCGTCAGTTCTTCGATGCGTTCGATCGGCAATTTGCGCCTGCTCAGGCAACCCCTGACAAAATCCACCGGCACGCCCATGCGGGCGGCAGTCTCTTCCTCTTTCATTCCGCTGTCGACAAAACGCTGCGCGACCCTATCGATTTCTTCAGCCACTTCGATGATATGGCCATCCGGGTCATAAAACCGGACAGCCGTCTGTCCCCAAGAGTGCTCGATCGGCTCGTGAACATAGGCAATCTCATGCTGCCGCAGCCGATTCAGAAAATCTTCCATATCGGCTTCTTCAAAATAAAGTTCGCAGTCGTTGCCGGCGAAATCCACCTGGCGGTCCCTGATGAATCCTTTCCAGGTTTCAAGCGTCTGAAGGAAGACACCGCCCTCAAGCATGATATTCGCGCCGAAATCCGCTTCTGTTTTCAATCCCAGCACATCATTATAAAACCGTCTGCTTTTTCCCATATCCGAAACAGCGATCAATGTTCCTTTGAATTTCATATTCCCACCCGTTCCTTATCATATGCGCCGAGTCAAAAGGCCTGTGCTATCATCAACAGGCCTGCGCCTCAATCAATAGGCCATCTTCTCTTTCAGGAATGTCCCCTGCCTCAGCTCGTCAAACGCCTTCTGCAATTCATCCTTTGTATTCATCACGATGGGGCCGCCCCATGCCACCGCCTCGCCAAGCTTCATCGAGCTGACGAATAAAATCTGGGCCCGGCGTTCCCCGGCCGTGATCACAACATGATCGCCTTCCGAAAGCTTTGCCGCCGTCTTTTCTTTTACAAGCACCCCGCCGATATCGGCATCTCCCAGAAGAGTAAAAATCATCACGGATCGGTCGCTGTCCGTGCCGATCGTGACAGATGAGCCGGCATCGAGGTGAATATCATAATAATCCAATGGCAGATAGCTGCTTTTAAAGCCCTTTTCCTCTCCATATGAACCGGCGAGCAGCCGCAGCCTGACGCCGTCCGAAGCGATCTCGTCGATTTCCTCTTTTTTAATGCTGTGATAAGCCGGCGTCGCCATTTTGTCTTTCGCCGGCATATTGAGCCAAAGCTGCACCCCAAGCATTCTTTCCGTTGCCGGCAGCCTTTCCTCATGCAGGATCCCGGATCCGGCCGTCATCCATTGGATCTCCCCGTCGGCAATGGCATCTTCGTTGCCCAGGCTGTCCCTGTGGACGATCTTGCCCTGATAGATATAGCTGATCGTCTCGATGCCCCTGTGGGGATGCATTGGAAATCCTGCGACATAATCATTCGGATCGGTGCTGTCAAAAGAATCCAGCATCAGGATCGGGTCAAAATCCTGCACCGTCTGATGCCCAAGCACTCTGACAAGATTGACGCCGGCGCCGTCCTGTGTCCTGAAGCCCGTTACCTGCCTTACAACTTTTCGCTCCATTTGCTTTCCCTCCTCGTATAATCATCTCCGGACGCTTCAATTATAGCATAAATAAGCGTTGAAGTCTGATCGGCTGCCGGTCAGAACTTCAATAGCCATTGTTTGGCGCCAGCTTTCAGCGGCCTTGTTTCATTGGTCCCGCGTATCAGCAAATAGAACATGAACGAGAACTCCGCGATCATCATCGGCATCATCATGATCGATTCCAATAGTTCGCTGGGCAATAGAAAATGGACGATCACCGACAATAAGCCGAATGCGGTTTCCACAATGAACAGAATGCCCAGGAGCTTCGGGAACAAGCCGGATCTGTAAATCAGCATGCCGAGCGGCAGTACCCATAGGGCGAAGAAAATCTGGCCGATCATGTATCCATGCTGGTATAAAGTATAGAACAGCATTGCAAGAGCCTGCCTCTGACCCTCTTCAATAATGGCCAGATATCCGTATCCGTTCAATATATAGAGCGGCGCGATTTCATTCAGGATATTGATCATCAGCAGCACGCTGCCCGCGGAAGCGAATACGACCATCACCGCGGCCAGATTCCTGTTCACTGGCGAGAGCAGTTTATAAAGTGCCAGCGCGGTGAGCAGATAGAAAATCGACATCAGCAGATCGCTCAGAATGCCAGCCCGAAACACGGCTTCATTCAGCAATATGTTATTCGCGGTGGCGGCCGCATCGCCTGCGGCAAATAGACGCTGCCTGAATAAGATCTCCGCCGCGATGCCGGTGATCGCCATTATCAGATATAACGTTCCTGCGATTCGCGCTGTTTTTATATTAGTGTTCATTTTTTCCTCCCAGGCAGCCTGTGCCCATTATTTTGGAATGCGATTCAATTTCCCTTGGCCGGCTCGTCGGTCCGGCTGGCTTTTTCATCAGCGTATTCGCACGAAAAAACATCTTCAAGCTTCACGCCGAATACATGGGCGATGCGGAACGCAAGCTCAAGCGTGGGCGAATACTTGCCGTTTTCGATCGCCACGATCGTCTGCCTCGTGACCCCTGTCCTTTTCGCCAGCTCCTGCTGTGTCATTTCATCATTGTAAAAACGCAGTTTCCTTATATTGTTAGAAATAAGCAGCTTAGCCATTCTGGATCCCCTTCCGGTAAAAATACAATTGTGAAAAACCTTCGACCAGCGATCCAAAATTAAACGAGATGAATATCACATTGAGCATGATTCCCGGCGGCATTTCCATATATAGCGACACAAGCGAAGCAATAAAGCCGGCGCCCACGACGGCGAACGAATTCCTGACCGCTTTCAGCGCGATAAGCTTATCCATTTCATCCTCAAAATCCAGGATCTCGACTTCTCCAAAGCTCTCATCTCCTGCTCCGCACCCCGCTTTCCCGGCCGCTTCCTTCGCCACCTCGTTTGCGACGGAAAGTATGATGTGGAAGATGATCAGAATGATTATAATCAGAACTATTCCGCCGCCGATGGCGATCAGCATTGCAGCTGCCCAGAACTTCAAATCATACAGCAGATCCGCTCCGATTTCCCGGTACTTTGAGATCACATAGACGCCATACGCCGCGATGATCAGTAGCATTGCGAAAATTACAGCGATGGCTTTTTTCTCCTGGTAATACATACGATCCTCTCCTGTTCCTTTTTAGAATCCTTTTCTATACACAATGTATTCTTTATTTTACTTAATGTCAAGTATTTTTTACATTATGTAATATTATTTTTACTTCCTGCATTTTTTGCCAATAGAAAAGAGCAGGGCGCCTGCGGGATACGAACCGCAGGCGCTCTGCTCTTTTATTTTCATATTTTAATCTGCACGCGCAGTTTACAGTTATGAACCAATTGCGTCAAATCATTTTTTCCTCACGGGGATCCAGATTTCGCTGTAGTAATTCTCGTCCCGAATCCCTTTCGGATATGCGGCGACATCGGTGTACATTTCGACATTGTAGCCCGCGGCGATTTCGTAATCCCTGCAATTGGGCAGCCATTCCGAAAAGATCTTTTCATTGGCGTCCTGCAGCGACTCGGGCGCTGGCCCTCTACAGGCAAATACCGCCCAGGTGTGGGCTGGAATGGTTCTTGTGACGAATCCTTCCGGTATTTCCATCGCCGGATCGTAATCATCCGCAATAAGGTATTCGAATTCATCGCCGCCCGTGCCCTCATCGATGCATAAACCGTACATGCCGCACACGGCCTTGTCTTTCCCTGTTCTGTAATGCTCATTCCAGAACGCCGGGATCTCCACCTTCGCCGTCTCGTACTTGAACACCTTTGAAGCGCCGATGACAGCGAAGGGATCCTTTTCAATAATTTTGTAATCCATTGTATAACCGCCTTCCAATATGAATTTGATTCGGAGGGAAGCGAACGCTTTTATCATCGCTCCATCCCTGCGCACAGCGGTCGGCGTTGCGCCGTGGAAACGGGTGAAGGCCTTCGTGAAGCTGTCCGGTGAGTCATAGCCGTATTTCAGGGCTATGTCAATAATTCTGGCATCGCTGGAAACAAGCTCGCTGCCGGCAAGAGCAAGCCTGCGCTGCCTGATGTATTCTCCTACTGTGAAACCGCAGAGCATCGCGAATCCCTTCTGGAAATAAAACGGGGAAACAAACGCTCTCTTCGCGATTTCATCCATGGTCAGATCATCTGTCAGATTGTCCTCAATATAGTTTATCGCTTCACTGATCCCATCGATCCAGTCCACGGCAATCACCTCCCTGACCGTGCTTCCATCTTATCAGCTTTCTTATGGCGGCGCCCGATTTATAATGCCATGATTTGTCCGGCCTGGAATCCGGCTGCGAGGGTGCTGCTATTCTCACTCCGACGACCGGTAAAAGTCAGTGGATTTCATTTATTCGCCCCCCAATTCATCAAGCGCCCTTCGGATCAATGCTTCGGATACCCGGAGCGCTTTGATCCTGTTCTTCGTCAGGGACCATTGAGACGTCCCCTGGCGCAACTTTTCCTGAGCCTTTTCGCATTTGCCGAGCAGCGACGTGATCGCCCTGAGCGCTTCGCTCAGATCTTCCTTTGTAAAATCTTCCATCAAGGTCTCCTTTGGCATTTCAATATCCGGTTTTAATAATTATTAGAACCGCTTGTTTTCATATTGATTCTATTCGACAGGATCATTTCAAATTATATTTCAGTATGGGTTATTGTAAAAATAAATCCACACACAAATCACACCTATCAGCCCGATTATAGATCCTGCTGTCAAAAGCAGGTTCTTGCGAAGTATTCCATTGATCATGCCTGCAATCGAGGCTATCACAAGAAAAATACCAACCGCCATGATTTGTCTCCCCCTTTATTCGTACCGCTTGAATAGAACGCTTTTTTCCTTGGCGAAACGCCACTGACGCTATAACTTCCGCTATTTCATAAACAATTCCCTGAAACGTCTGATGCCGAAAACAATAATATCCTTCAGCCATGCGCCGATCTTGTCGAAGGTGCGCTTTAATCATCCTTTCAATTAAAAGCTTAATGCTATCGCCAACAAAATTTATTCGAGATCCGGCGCCAAAGCGTGGCTGCGGGAATTCTGGCTTAATTTCACCATTTCGAGCACCTGCCTGACGATCTGGATATCCAGGCCAAGCTGGAGGGCAATATCATCCGCAGAAAGTTCCTTCTGCAGCCCCAGTAAAATTAAATCGATATTGAGATAATCAATTCCGAAATAGCCCATGTATTTATCCGTTATCCCTGGAAGGATATCGGGGTTTGGCGGACGAAGCAGAATTTCGGGAGGTATTTCAATATATTCCGCCAATTGCAGGATCTGGCTTCTATATATGTTTTTCAGCGGCATTATGTCGGCACCGTCATCGATCCCGTATTTGACAAAAAGTCCCGTCAACTGTTCGGTTCGATGGGACGATCCCGCCAGCAGCATGTTGCGCTCTTCAGCAACCTTATAGGCAGCCAGAAGCCGCGCGCGCTGCTTGGCGCTGACTGCCGCGATCCATTTTCTTGATGATGCGTCAGACTTGCCTTCAAGGGCATCCATATAGAGGGATTTCACTGTCTGGTCCCTCATCCGAAGAAATCCGGCGACGGCGCCTTTCCATCTTTCCCGTCCGGATATTGCTGACAGGAAGGGATTCGATGTTCCGAGACCTCTCAGTATTGGACTGATATTGATTTTCATTGTTTTAATGCCGAGATGTTTCGCGATCAGCAGGCCATAGCGATCCGTTTCTGGATTTCCCATCCTTTCGGGCAGCATCAGGCCGATGACCTTGTCCGCTCCTATTGCTCGAGTGCAGAGCGCGGCAACCACGCTGGAGTCGAGTCCTCCGGAAATTGGCACGACGATCCCGGCCCTGCGGGATCCGCTGTATCTTTCCAGGATAAAGGCTTCGATCTGTCTGCACCAGTGCCGGGCATCGATTTTGAACGCATCTGGCGTCAGGATCGCCTCGTTGCTCATGTGCCGGTCCCCCCGCTTCGACTGAAGCTTCAGAAAACTATAATTTTCACTATCAGCCATATGATCAGCGCCCAGATCAGCGCCACCGGAATTGCGAAGTACCACCTTTTGGGCTTCCCATTAAGCCAGATGCCCTCGGCTTCTTTGCGGCAACGTGCGAATGTGTCGCCGGGAATGAGCCGGATCGTCAGCGCGATGAGCGCAGGCAATATGATAAGGTCGTCCAGGTAACCGAGCACAGGCACGAAGTCCGGTATCAGGTCAATGGGCGAAAGCGCGTAGCCGATCGTTATTGCCGCTAAAATCTTCGCCGCAAGTGGTGTATCTTTGCTTTTCAAGCTTAAAAACACGGCTGGAATATCAGTTTTCAGTTGTTTTGCTCTTTCTTTAAGATTCATTCATTCTACCTGTCAGCGATATTTTATATTTGCGCTAAAAGATACAGTCGATATAATATGTTCTATTTTTCAGCGCCGCTTTTTGATAGCAATTTATCCAGATAAATGGATTTGAATTGCCTGCTTGCCATTAACTGCTTGATCGGCGGCAATTGCAGAATAACGCCGAGCACCGCCGCCATGGCGCGATGGCTGGCAAAGGCCTGATTATCGAATATGAGATTCTGCAGGGTCCCTTTTTCGATTGCCTGCAGCACGAATCGATGGGCGCTGTTGACCGGCGTGATGATCCGGACCGCTCTTTGCGCAAGACCGATGGCTTTTCGGGGACAATTCCGCACGCAGACGCCGCAGCCGAGGCAGATCTCATCGTCGATTTGAGCAGCCGTCTTACCCTCTTGCCCCTTCAGGATTGAAATGGCGCCCACCGGGCAAGCCTTTTCACATATGCCGCAGCCGGTGCATTCCGCGGAGATCCGGGGAATATAATTCGTCGTGGCCACTGGCTGCATCGGGCTGAATTTCCTTGCCGCCTGCAGGGCCTCGCAGCAGCAGCCGCAGCAATTGCAGATGAACGCCGGCGCTTCGCGGACATTTTCGCCGATCTGTACCAGGTTGGCCGCATAAGCGCGTTCCAGCACGTCCATCGCTTCTTTACGGTCGATCAATCGCGCATGCTGTCCATTTTCCGCAAGGGAACGTGCGATGTTTCCAAGGGTGAGGCAGACATCAAGCGGCGCGTCGATTTCGCACGGATGGCCCGCATGGAGCATCTTATGCCGGCAATAGCAGGTCCCTAGGCCGATGTACGCCGCTTCCCCGATAATATGGCTGGCCCTTTCATAATCCAGAATATGGAGCGTGTTTTCATTGGTCAGGATCGGCTCCTGCACAAAAACCCGGCCGAGCCGCGTCTCTGTCGCAAAAAACAGGTCCTTGACGAAATCCTCTTCCACATTCATATATTGATAATACAATTCACTCAAATATTTCTGGTCGATGTCGCCTCTGGTGCGCATCAATGCGAATTCGATGAATCCGGCCATTGGCGGCGGCATCACAAATCGGCGCGCTCCGTTGTAATATGAATCCACAAGCAGCGCTTTCCCGCAAAGGCGCTCCAGATAGTCTTCCGCTTTGCCTTCGCTGATATTCCAGATCCGTGCCGCCTGTTTTGCGGTAAATGGACGAACCGGCATAAGAGCCACCCGTCTGGCTTCATCTTCCGCATATAAGACTTGCAGGATGCCATACAGGCTGTCCGACGGCGGAGCGCCCTGTGTAAACCGGTTGATCCGTTCCTCCAGACTCTTATACGCATCTTTGCTTGTGGCATGTCCCATGAAATCCACCTTTATATCAGTCCATTTTTAGCTGTCCCGTCAGCCACACCGTTGTCATATTTCATTATTTGCTATATATTTATTATATATAATTTTGAAAATAAAGGGGCGAGAAAATGACAAAAGTAAAAATCACAGCCGGAGGCTATGAATTCATCGGAAGGCTGGAAGAGGAACTGGCGCCGAAAACCTGCGACGTTTTCAAGCAATTGCTGCCGCTGGAAAACAAGCTGATCCACGTTCGCTGGAGCGGACAGGGCATGTGGATCCCCTATGGCGATCTGAGGCTTGGATTGGATTATGAAAATCACACCAGCCATCCCGCCAAAGGCGAATTCCTGCTTTATCCGGGCGGGATCAGCGAGATGGAAATAATCGTCGCTTATGGAAGATGCCTGTTTTCCAGCCAGGTCGGGCAGCTGGCCGGAAATCACTTCCTCACGATCGTCGAAGGTCTTGAAAATCTCGATAAACTTGGCGAAAAAGTCCTGTGGGAAGGCGCGCAGACGATCCGGATCGAACTGGGAACAGCGGATTCCTGAATCAATGGAATCCCTAGTCCCAGCTTTTCCAGACGTCAATTTTGTAGCCGACCGTGGCTTTATTCCCGTTGCGGACGATGGGTGTCTTCAATAGCTTCGGATTTTCAAGGATTTTTTCATCCCGGTCTTCTTCTCTGAGACACTTCACCAGCCCCAATAATTGTTTGTCTTTGCAGTTCTCGTCGATCAGATTTTCATATCCGCCCAATGCCTGCTTGACGCTGCTGAATTCACCTTTGCTCATGCCTTTCTGTAAAATGTCAATGAGCTGGTACTTGATCCCGCGTTCTTTAAAGTAGCGCTCGGCTTTCTTTGTATCGAAGCATTTGGATTTTCCAAATATTTGTATGTTCATGAACAATGATTCCTCCATATTATAATAGAGTGGCTGAGGATATAAAACTCTTCCTGGCTGGGCTGGTAATTTTTCTCCATGCTTTCCAGACCCTCGTCAAAGCGCGCGGCCTCCTGTTCATCGACCTCGAATACAGGGCTTTGAACGTAGATCCATTTCCTTCCGTCCAGGACATCCTGCTTGAGTTCTTTGACCATCATTGGCGACGGAAAGGTCCCGTCTTCAAGGCAGACATTGTACTTTTTGCAGCTCTTGAATCCGCGGCTGACATAATTGTTCGGATTTCCGAAGATCACGATCACATCGTAACCCAGCGCGGCAGCCTTTTCAAAAGAATACTCCATCAGTCTTTTTCCGTATCCTTTTCTCTGATATTCAGGCACAATGCAAACCGGACCGAACGTAAGGATCTCCTTCTCGTCCCCGGATTCATCGATCAGTTTTGCTTTCGTATACATGATATTCCCGACGATTCGGTCATCTTCCTCAATCACCAGATCCAGTTCCGGCAGAAAGTCTCCGTGGGATCGCATGACGTGGACCAGATAGTGTTCGTTGCACCCTGGAATATATAGATTCCAAAAGGCTTTCCTTGTGATCGCTTCCACCGTTTCATAATCATTTTCTTCTTCATTCCTGATCCTGATCGTCTTATCCATCGATGAACCTCCAATAAATTCAGCAGCCTGGCCGCCCGCAGTACTCAGCCATAGAGGCGGGCGTGAAATATCGCCGATTTTGATGAAACAACAATATCTTCGGCATGGTCATATTTTTCTGACCATCATCACGATGCGTGTCAATAATTCATCCGCGGGAAACTCCGGACCATTGAAATAGTTTTCATAGACAGGCCCGGCAGGAGCATAGCCGTTATCGCCCATCCACTTTTGCATGTCCATATATGCAGGAGTCATCTCCTGATAAGGCCCCCTGTATATGCAAAATATCCGGGTGCCGCCCGGTATCGTTCCCGGCTCGATGCCGCCCTTGCCCGGCAACGGATCCGCAACCGGGAAGCCAATTTCCACATCAAGATCCTGCATGTCCATGTTGTGGTACGCTATGAAGGGCAAGTCCGATACGATTTCCCCCAATTCTCCCAGATAAGCGCATAGCCGGCCGTAGCTTTCTCCAATAATTTTAGGCAGATCGTCGACCTTCGTTCGGACACGAATGACCAGCGACGGCTGTTCGTTTTGTTTCAACAGTTCAATATTCGATACTCTTGGCATTTTATTCATCCCTTTCAATCAAATCATTTGACGCTTCTTATCATTGCCTGCTTTTTCCTTGCCTCCGGCATTTTTTCTATGGCGTATCTTAATGCGGTTCTGGGCATTATGTCTTTCTTGTTTAGTACATACCGGTATACGTCATCTTCATACCTGGCGCATAAAGACTTCAGCATCCAGCCATACCCTTTCTGCACTAAATCATCAGCATCCAGCAATAAATTGTCTGCAATTTCAAAAACATCTTCTTTAAAAAGCCCTTTTTTGGCTGGTACGATAAGCGATACTGCCGACGCCCGCCTGACCCATCTATTGGGGGATTTCGTCCATACTTTCATTTTTTCAATATACGATGGATACATCTCCAGAAAGGTTCCAATAGTATGGTTGCACAAGGTATCGCAAGACGCCCAGTTGGCCACGTATTCATTGACCCATCGTTCAAGCAGAAGAAAATCATCTTCGGCATATTGCTTATTGATCGCATATGCCCAATTGCAGGCAATAAAAGATTCCTCCAGCATTCCGGAAGCCCATAATCGCTCGCACAAATCAAATATTTCCTTTTTAGAAAGCTTTTCGATGCTCTTGAATGCCTGCCTGGAAATCTTTGTGACGATCATGGTTTTTACGCCATATAGTTTTACCTCCTCTTTAAAAAATCTTTTGCCGCTTTCTTTCGTCGTTTCGTCTGAATTATTGACGAGTTCATGTCTTACCTGTTCTATGATGTCAGACATCGCTTACCCTCCCGATCTTCCTGGTATTTTTGCGTAAGCCTTACATTTTGTGTACTTTCTACTCCGGCGAGTGCAGCCGCAGCCGTTCGGATTCGGATCCCCATAAGTTTATTTTATGCCGATGGCGGATTATTGCAAATTTTATTCTGATATCATTGGAAAATATTCGGGAACTGAAATTTACTTGATAAATCTTGCATTTCATTCAAGGCGGATATAAAATATGCTCGAGGTGATAGACTATGTCTAATAGCAGAGTAACTCTTATTAAGAAAAAAGAAAAATGTTCCTGCAAAGGATATAATCTCGACAAGCTTCTTCAGCCCAATATCCTTACCCTTCTGGCAACGCGGGATATGCATGGGTACGTTGTGATCCAGGAGCTTGAGAATCTGGATCTTTTCATGGGAGAAAAGATCGATAAAACAGGCATATACAGGACCCTGAAGCATCTGGAAGAAAGGGGTCTGGTGCAGTCCCAGTGGGATCTTGAGGATACCGGCCCGGCGAAGAGGATCTACCGGATAAATGCTGCCGGCAGAGAATGTCTGGCCAACTGGATCAGCAGCCTGGAAGCTTATCAGGCCATCATCGGCACAGTGGTCGAAAGCGCAAGGAAGGCGCTTGATCATGTATAAGCGCGAATTCATCGGCGAGTTCATCGGGACTTTCATGCTGGTTCTGTTTGGATGCGGTTCCGTCGCTGTGAGCGTCCTGTTTGACGCCCACCACGGTTTGTTACAGATAGCAGCCGTCTGGGGCATCGGCGTCAGCCTGGCGATTTATGCGACCCGGCATCTTTCCTGCGCTCATCTCAATCCGGCAGTCACGCTGGCCATGGTGGCAAGCAGAAGGATGGTCGCACGGAAAATGCCAGTTTATCTGGCTGCGCAATTCATCGGCGCTTTCACTTCAGGATTGCTGCTCTACCTGCTGTTCGGGCCCGCCATCGCCTCCTTCGAAAATGCGGGCGGCATTGTCCGGGGGACCGCCGAGTCCATCCAGACGGCCAGGATATTCGGCGAATACTACATCGCGGCCGGCGATACCGGTTATTCCTTCATGCTGGCAGCAGGTGCCGAAGCATTCGGCACATTTTTGCTGGTTCTGATGATATTTTCACTGACTGAAGGCTGCAATCTCGGACGGCCGGACGACAACCTGGCGCCGATATTCATAGGATTGACTGTAACGTCGCTGATCTGCCTGCTGGCTCCGCTGACCCAGGCCGGCCTTAATCCTGCCCGGGATTTCGGTCCCAGAATGGTCGCCTGGCTGTTTGGATGGGGACAAGCGGCGTTTCCCGATCATTATGGCGGATTCTTCTTCGTCTATATGCTGGCTCCGATCATCGGCGGACAGGTCGCAGGGCTTTTATTCATGCGCATCCTGGAACCCCTGATGAATACGCGGAGTGACGGCCGGTGCTGCTGTGGAAGCGGGTTGTCTAAAAAGTAATAGAGGATACAAACAAATCAGTCGATCCAGATTTTGATTTCATACCGCCTCAAAAGCAAAGCGCTATCACTTCAAATTATGATATAATTAAATAGACAACCGGACCAGATTTTGTCACCTTTGAAACAGGAAATGGAAAGGAGAATGGATATGGCCAGATATGAATGCGGGAATTGCGGTTATATCTATGATGAAGCGGATGGCTGCGAAGAAGTGTTTGTCGCAGAGGTCCAAAACGAGTTCGTCGAAGGTTATATCAGGGACGAACAGTCCAAGTGCGAAGCCGCTGGCGTATTGCCCGGAACATTATGGAAAGATATGCCGGACGAGTTCAAGTGCCCCCTTTGCGGCGCGGCCATCGATCAGTTTAAGTTGAAAGCGGATTAACAGGCGATAGGAAAAAATCCTTCAGCATGATTTTATGCTGAAGGATTTTTATTTTAGAGCGCTATTATTTTTTACAGTCGCAGCTGACATTCCCTGCGACGATATCCTCCCATTCGCCTAATACATCATGGGTCCAGCAGTCGTCCGCTCCGGCGGCTTCGCGCATCGTCAAGGCGAAAATATAGGATAATTCCTTGACGGTCGCGCCGGCTTCAAGGGCGCCCTTGAAATGCTTCAGCACGCAGGGCTTGGAACGTCCTTTGATCGACAGGGCGAAGCAGATGAACTGATATGTCTTTTCGTCGATCGTCCTCTTTTCTGCATAGATTTTGTCGATCTCATCAAGCTTCTGGGTAAACTCCGGGAAAAATTCTTCCAGCATTCTCATTCGATGATCCTCCTGTTAAATATTTTTTCTGTTTGCGTTTCATATGATCAGAGCTTTGATTTCTTCAACACTCAGCACTTTTCCGACAGACCGGACTTCATCGTCGATCACAAGCGCCGGCGTCTTCATCACGCCATGCCGGGCGATGGCGCGGATATCCTCCACCTTTTCCAACGTCGCCTGGCTTCCCGATTCCCGTACGGCCGCAAGGGCGTTCTGCTCCAGCTTCTTGCAGTTTGCGCAGCCTGTTCCTAAAATCTTGATGATCAATTTTAACCCTCCTTTAAACTTTTTTATTCTTCAGACTGTCGAAAAACTTTTTCAAATTCTCCGGCAGTTTATAATCAGTTTGTGCGTCTTTATGCCCGCCGCCATAGACCTCTTTCAAGATGGCATCGACGATCAATGCCCTGGGCGGCTGGTTGTACAAGGCGCCGTCGTATTCCCAGACCCTGCAGTCGACACTGTCCCCGCAAATATCGCCGCAATCCCCGCAATTGGATTCTAGAACTTCCGGCATGATATCCGCTCCGTTGATCCGGATCGTCGGCGAGCTGAGGAATTGATAATGAACAGCCATTTCCGACGTATCGATCTTCACCTTATTGACTTTAACCGCATACCCGGCGGCGGAAAGCACCTGGGAGACAGCATCCAGCGCCTCATCCAGGCTGGAGTCTGTCGATCTGCATCTGTCGCACGTTTCCAGATCCAGATAGAGAAAATCTATTGTGATCTCCCTGGTCGTTTTTGGGGGTTCGCAACTGCCGGCGCCCGGACCGCAGCAGCTTGCTCCCGGTGCGCAACAGGAATTATGATTCAGCCTTTTCACCATTTTCCTCACCTTTCTTTTCTATCAGATAAACAGATAGCCGAATATGTTGAACGCATACCCTATGATCAATATGCCTAGTGTAACGACTCCTGCGAATAAAATCAGCAGCTTCGATTTAACCACATTCTTCAGCATGATCATCGACGGCAGCGACAGCGCCGTGACAGCCATCATGAACGAAAGAACCGTCCCAAGCCCGACACCTTTATATACCAGGGCTTCGGCGATCGGCAGCGTGCCGAAAATATCGGCGTACATCGGAACGCCGACAATCGTCGCCAAAAGAACGGAATACCACTTGTCCTGCCCCAAAACCATGGATATGACGTTTTCGGGGATCCAGTTGTGGATCAGCGCGCCGATACCCACACCGATCAGGATATAGATCCAGACTTTTTTTACAATATCCCGCACCTGGTTTCGGCTGAATTCGATCCTGTCTCTGACGGTCAGCTGTTCCTGGTCCATCTCGATCATTCTGTTGGCAAAGACAAAGGGTTCGACATATTTTTCCATCTTAGCCAGACTGATCACGGTACCGCCGATCACGGCGAGAACGACGCCGACGACAACATAGGCGATGGCGATCTTCCAGTTGAATATGCTGGCGAGCAGCAGAACCGAAGCAAGGTCGACAAGCGGAGACGAGATCAGGAAAGAAAACGTCACCCCGATCGGAAGGCCGGCGCTGGTGAAACCGATGAACAGCGGGATCGACGAGCAGGAGCAAAAGGGTGTGACCGTTCCGAGAAGGGCTCCGAGCAGGTTGGCGCTGATGCCTTTATAGCCGCCCAGGATCTGCTTCGTCCGCTCAGGCGGAAAAAAACTCTGTATATAGGAGATCATGAATATCAGTACCGACAGCAGGATGAATATTTTGATCACATCGTAAATATAAAATTGAAGGCTTCCGCCCATCCTCTCCTCAAGATCCAGCCCAAGGACATCCCGGACAAATATCGATACCAGGTCGCTCAGCCACTGCATCCTGAGGATCTGATCATTAAACCAGTGCAATACAAACAAGTTGGTCACTCCTTCTCAACTGAATTTTCTTCGCTGCGGATCATGGGTATCAGCATGACGGACGAATCCGAATGCCGGGCGATCTGCCTGCTGACGCTGCCAACGAACAGCTCTTTGATATAACCCTTGCCCTGGCTGCCCATAACCACCAGACTCACATCAAGTTCGCGAATCTTTTTCAGGATCTCTTCGGCGGGGCTGCCCTCGGATAAAACCACATTGATTTCTATGTCGGATTGATCCTGAAGAGCCAATTGCATATTTTGAAGCTTTTCCATGTCTTTTTTGCTGAACTCGAGAATCTGGTCCGGCGTAAGCGAATCAAACATCTCTTTATCATGAACATGCAGAAGCGTCACTTTTCCCGCGCCTTTTATCACACTGAATTTCAGATATTCAAAAGCTGCTGCGGCATTTTCGGAAAAATCGGTCGGAAACAGGATATGGCGGCAAAGCGGCGATCCTGCTGCGGCCGGTTTGCCCACTTTGCCATCTTCGTCATTCAGCCTGATGATCAGGACCGGCTTTTGGGCATAATGGATAATGTCATAAGCCAGCCCGCCAAAGAAGATCTCCCCGGATAATATATGCTTTTGCGCTCCTGTTACGATCATTGAGAAATCTTCGCTGATAGCGATCCGGTTGATTTCGGTCTCCGGGAGGCCTTTTGTGATCCGGGTCTCAACAATAAAGCCTTGGTCTTCAAGCATCTCTTTCTGAGAAATAATATTGCCCTTCAGAACAGAGTCAACAAAATTCGCTGAAACCGCATCCGTTTCGCAGCAGCCCGAACATTCGAGGAGCAGCACCTCGCGTGTGCCCAGATCATGCAAGCCGCTGACATGCTTCAGCAGTTCCATCGCAGCAGCCGACGCCTCAGTCGGTATGATAATTTTTCTAAACATCCGAAATTCCTTTCTTCACCCTATCGATAAGATCGAGCATCTTATCCCGGATCATGTCCCTGGTCCTTCTGAATTCTTCGACAGGTTTACCGGCAGGATCCTCGAGGCCCCAGTCTTCCCTGTGGTTTGCCGGGAGGTAAGGGCATTCTACGCCGCAACCCATCGTTATCAGGATATCCATCTCTGGCGGTATATCCTCAATGAGCTTTGGTTTCTGAGCGCTGATATCCAAACCTGCTTCAAGCATGACCTGGATCGCTGCCGGATTCACAGCCTCGGCTGGATGCGTACCGGTACTGTAAACGTCAAAAATATCGCCGCCCAGGCTTCTGGCCCAGCCTTCAGCCATCTGGCTCCGGCAGGAATTGCCGGTGCAGACAAATGCTATCCTGATCTTTATCATTATCATTCTCCCTGATCGCCCGGCTACTTCTTCAGCGGTATGCCGTCAGCGTCATAAAATTTGTTTTTAAACAGAAAAGCCACATTCACCAGCCCGATCATGACCGGCACTTCGACAAGCGGTCCGATGACTGCCGCAAAAGCCTGTCCGCTGCCGATGCCGAAGATGGCGACTGCTACCGCAATGGCAAGCTCGAAATTATTGCTTGCCGCAGTAAAGGAAAGCGTTACCGTCTGATCATAATGGAAGCCACCCTTCATCGACATGAAAAAGCTGAAGAAGAACATTATCGCAAAGTAGAAAAGGAGCGGGATGGCTATCCGGACCACGTCCATTGGCAAGGTGACGATATATTCTCCCTTCAGCGTGAACATGATGACGATAGTGTACAGCAGCGCCAGCAAAGCGACCGGAGAAATTTTGGGTATGAAGATTTTTTCATACCACTCCTTCCCCTGGGCTGCGATCAATGAGAACCTGGTGATGATTCCCCCGAAAAACGGTATGCCCAAATAAATCAGCACGCTTTGGGCGACCTGCCACATGCTGATATCGACGGTCATGCCGCCGAATCCCAAACCGAGCATTTTGGGCAGCAGCGTTACGAAAATATATACATAGAATGTAAAGAATATGATCTGAAAAATTGAATTCAATGCCACCAGGGCGGCACAGTATTCATTATCGCCTTTCGCGAGCGTATTCCAGACGATCACCATCGCGATGCAGCGCGCCAGGCCGATTATAATCAGCCCAACGGCATAATCCGCCAGATCCGGCAGAAAAACAGCCGCCAGGATAAACATCAGGATCGGCCCGATGATCCAGTTTTGCAGAAGAGAAAAGGCGAACACCTTCCTGTTTTGAGTCACTTTTCCAATTTCTTCATATTTTACTTTTGCCAGGGGCGGATACATCATTATTATCAGGCCGACGGCGATCGGCCAGGAAGTGGTTCCGGTGCTCATACCCTCGAGTGTTTTTGCAACGGATGGAAACAGATAACCCAGAGAGACCCCTGCGGCCATGGCCAGGAATATCCACAAGGTGAGATAGCGGTCTAAAAACGATAACCGCGCGTGTTTTTCAAGACTCATTCTTTCCACCTCCAGTCACTTGCAGGCTTTGCCTTTTACCTCGATCCACTCCGCGTATCTTTTAAGGTCCTCCTGGTATTGGCGTCCTGCCCGCAGATTGTTTTTTACGAGCGCGTCGATGAACTGGCCGTCTTCATGCCTGATCAGCGAATAATGGACCCATTGGGCCTGCTTCCGATCGCTGACCAGACCCGCGTTTTTCATATAGCCAAGGTGCCTGGACACTTTCGGCTGGCTCATCGCCAAAACTTCCATCAGATCGCAGACGCACAGTTCCTGATCATAGAGGAGATTCAGGATCCGGAGCCTGGTTTCGTCTGACAATGCCTTTAGCACGTTGATCGTATTTATCATCAGCGCCTCCCTCCCAGCGTATATTCGTGTATACGTATATACATATATTACATCTCTCCCGGACTGCTGTCAACAGCATCGGCGCATGGATCATACGGAAAATTTGATGAAAAAATTACCCGCATTCAGAAAACGCGGGTCATTAGATCAAGATACTGGTGCCGGCTCTTATATCCATCATCAGTCGGAAATCATTTTCTGAATTTATTCTTCTTTAAGAGCAGGTCCAACAGGATGCCAGCTAAAAAACCGGCACCCATATTGATTATTCCCACCGCAGCCGTTACCAGCATGATCATGTAATCGGTCTTTCCGAAGCCGCTGTCCCGGGCGGACAATGCCAATTCCAGACCCGCAAAGAACAGGATGACCCCTAAAACTGCATCTGGGATCAGTTTTAGCATGACGACGACGGAATCCCCGAACAATACAGCCATCACGATCATCAATGAGCCAAGGATGATCAGCGAGCCCCCTGTTTTGGCTCCAAAACGCACATGGCCCGCCATTCCTCCGGCTCCATGGCAAATCGGGATCCCTCCGAATAACGCGGAAACCAGATTGATGATTCCATGGGATATCATTATTTTCTTCTCCGTCAGCAGCCTTTGTGGGAAAAGTCGATTGTTCTCATCGACTAAGGCATACACGGCGTTGCCCAGCGTCAATGGGATTTGAGGGATTGCCAGGATCAGGATGCCTTTTATGGCGTCATTCCAGTTCAACTCAGAAAACGAAGCATTGCCGGGCGATAAATGGAATCCGAGTCTCAATCCGTCAAGCGATTCCGGATCCAGGACTATTGCATAAATAATGCCCAAAGAAAGCAGCACCAACAAGGATGGTATTTTGCCGCTCTTTTGAAGAAAAAAAACAAGTGCCAGTCCGAATAGGCCTATCCAGATACTCGTCCTGACCAATTGAAGCCCATTCAGCATGAAGGCGAGCCCCAATCCAAGGATGATCCCTTTTAAAACAGGTTTTGATACAAGTCTTGAAATGTGTTTGCTAAAACCGCTGATGCCAAGCAGCAGCCAAAACAGCCCCGTGAAAATGGTCGCGCTGCAAATCATCGCAATATTGACGGAAGCTCCGCCGGCAATCGCTGCAGCTCCGATGGCTTTCATCGGCTGGATCGGAACCGGGACCCGATAATACAGCCCGCTGGCGATCAAAAGCGATCCAAATGAAAGCAGAATGCCGATCGGACTGATGCCCACAATAGTGACATAGCCGACGACAAAAGGGATAAATGTTCCAAGGTCACCCAGCGCGCCAGCCCATTCATGGATGTCGAAACGATTTTTCATAGCTCTTCATACTCCGTTAAATGCATCGGGATCCATTGGCCTGGCTGCACCCATATTTCATGCCCGACTATTTGTTAGTCATCGACACGGATCGAAGCAGCCAACCATAATTATCAGTTAATGATTTCACCGTTGTTGTTGGCCAGCTTTTCACGCCATTGGCGCAATTCCTCCGGCGTCCGTTTTACCCATTCCGTCACTTCTCCAATGATTTTCAAAGGTTCCTGTGAGCGATAGGAACGTGTCAGATTGCCTGGAAATTTCTTGTCCGTGACATTGGGATCATTTTCAAACGTCCCTGTTGGCTCTACGATATAGATCCGCTCTTTTCCATCTCCTTTTGCCAATGACGCCGCAAGTCCCGCACCACTGACAAGAGCTGTGAAATAAATGTGGTTCATTTTAAGGTCAGGTTTGTAGTTTGAATCCTCCCCCGCCGTCAGCAGATCGCCGACCTGCAGATCCGCTTTTGTTCCATGATAAAAAGGTCCTTTGTCAGAGGGTGAATCCTTATACGAATTCGATCGTTCATAATTCATTTTTGCCTTTTCGTGATCGTGCAGTTCCTCATAGCATTCGGCAATGCCAGAATATAGCGATGGGAAAGCGCTCCTGACGCTGTCGTCATTCAGCTTCAGTGCAAACAGCAAAGATGTTTCCAGCCATTTTAACTTGTCTGCGATTTTTTCCTGATATCGCGCCATAAAATAAGCTGCGATGAATCTTTCAAAGTCATTCGCCGCTTCACTCCACGCTTCCGTAAACAATTTGCCTGCTTCGTAATGCTTGCCGCTGTCTTCCATGCCCATTCCCATCATGCATAGCCGGATAATATTATTATTGGGGTCAAATTGAATTTCCATCGGATCTCCCCTCGTCAGCAATTAAATTGCAGCCTTTTTGCCAGTATTGGTAGCGGATTATCTAAAGCGATATCAGGATCGTCAGCATTTCCAGTCTATTGCCGCCGGGTTTGGTTCGTTCTCAACCGCAACGGCATTCAGGGCCGCTTCCATACGTCCGCACTCCTCTGCGGCGCATTGCTCGATCTGATCCCATGCGGCGTCCGTTCCCAGACTGTCATAGGCGACCGCCAGCGCTCCATAAAGGGCAAGGCCAAGGCAATGCCGCGCCGAATGAATGGTCGACGCGCATTGGCCGATCGCCCTGGCTGCCGCCTGCGCAACGGCATTTCCTTCCGCTTCGCGGGCAGCGGCATGGCACTCAAGGATACTTGCTTTCGCCTCGGGCAGCCTGATTGCTCCAGACAACCACTCGCGGGAGGCACGCAGCGCGTTTTGCGGGCGCTGGTCCTCTGGAAAGCTCTTGATCCACAGAGGCAAAATAACCTGTTCCGAATAATCAATAGCCCAGCTTGCAAGGGTCTTTTTACTCTGCGTCTTGATCGATCGCATCAGCGACCTAATTTGCGGCGATTCCCAGTCGCTGAGCATCTTTCGTGTTTTTGCCATGCTTTTTCTCCTTATTTGCTGAAATGCCCTTCTCAGGTGAACTGATTCGACGTTTATTGCCGATCATCAAACAGTCGGTTTCATTAAATGTGAATTTTTGCTTTGCATGAATCCCAATCTCTTGTAATAGTCTGCTGCTCTTTGGTTTGAAGGCGTGGTTTCCAACTGTAAAGCCACTTTATTTTCCATATGTTCAAGAAAGTGCATGAACTCTGTCGCCGCTCCCTGGCCTCTATAATTTTCAGCCACATACAATTCATCGATTACAAGAATATTGCCTCCATGTTCATTGCTCCAAAAATAAACCAATATGGCGTACCCTATTTTTACACCGTTCGTTTTCAATATATATATATTTATCTTCTGGGGATTTCTTTGATACTCCCTAATGGTTTTATCTATTTTCTCTTCACTTATTGGTTCGCCTTCCGGATCTTCATCATACAGGCATAAAATCATTTTCTTCAAGTCATTATAATCATTGTCTTGATATGGGGTGAAGCTCACATCCATGGCATCGATTCTCCTTTTTTTCTCGCCTTATGGAAAAACGCCTGGCAAAACCAAGCCGCAGGATCCTTATGAGCAGATTTCTGATTCCGTTATCTACAATATTGCTTGATGTCTATCCTGCATAAGAATCGATGCATAAGTCGATAAATTTTCTCATCAGCACAGTCAGATACTTATTTTTATGATAGATGATTTTAAATGTGCGAAAAAAACGAATTCCCTCAATGGGTCTGATGATCAGCTCTCCGGATTCCGCTTCTTTGGCTGCTGCGCGTCTGGAAATGACAGAGACACCCAGCCCGGCAATCACCGCAGCTTTAATTGTATCGGCATTGCTGCATGTCCAGGCCGCCTTCCAGGACAGCTGATGCGCCATCATCACGTCTTCAAATGTTTTACGGGTGCCGCTGCCTTGCTCCCGGATAATGAAATTTTCGTTTTCCAATTCGCCCGGCGTTATTGCAGTCAAACCTGCAAACCGATGCCCACTGTTGCAGATGAGCACCAGCTCATCGGACATAAATGGAGTGCTCAGGATATCCGGAGACGTTATTTCTCCTTCGACTATGCCGATATCTGTTTTGTCCGTAAGCAGGCGTCTTTGGATCTGCTCGGTATTGTCTTCAAAAGCTTCAATTTTGGTGTCTGGATTTGTTTTCAAAAATTTTGAGACAAGATCGGGAAGTACGGTCGCTCCGACCGTGACACTGGCTCCGATCCGGATCGATCCTGTCCCTTGCATGCTTTTCATATCTTTTTCGATATCGGCGCTCATTCGAACCATATGCCGGGCATACCCAAGCAGCTTTTCTCCTGCTTGCGTCAGGTAAAGCTTTCGGGAAAGCCGCTCGAACAGACGGGTATCGTAAAATTTTTCGAGCTCCGCGATCGCCTGGCTGACAGCGGATTGGGACATATAGAGCGATCCCGCCGCCGCTGTCATGTTCATGGTGTCACAGACGGCCACAAAGATCTTGAAATGCCTGATCGTCATATCATTCTCCAATCAATAAGCAATTACTTATAATATTTATAAGATAATAATATTTTACCAATTGATTGTCAAGTGGTATGATATGCAGCATAGAGGAAGTTTGATGAAAAGAGGTCTCTTATGAAAATAATCGCCGGCAAATTACCAGGAATCCTGATATCGGTCATTATCGCAATTCCAGCATGGCTGATCGGAAGATCGATCCCGCTCATCGGCAGCCCGGTACTCGCTATCCTGTTCGGCATGATATTGTCTTTCTGGAAACGCCCGGTCATATGCGAAGACGGGATCAAGTTTACGTCAAAGAAACTGCTGCAATATTCAATTGTATTGCTTGGCTTTGATATGAACCTCTCCAATGTTTTTACCGTCGGCAGGGAGACATTTGTACTAATGTGTTTTACCTTGTCGGCGGCATTCGCCACTGCATTTATTATGGGGAAATTCCTGAAAATCGACGGCAAGACCGCCACCCTGATCGGCGTCGGCACCGCCATCTGCGGTGGTTCGGCAATTGCGGCGACTGCTCCTGTCATACGCGCCGACGAAGAGAGCATAGCTCATTCCATTTCAACGATTTTTCTTTTTAATGTGATCGCTGCGTTTTTATTTCCTTTTTTCGGGCATCTGCTGGGCATGGATGACCACTTCTTCGGCCTGTGGGCCGGGACCGCCGTCAATGACACGTCTTCCGTGGTGGCGGCGGGTTATACGTTCAGCGATGTGGCAGGCAATCTTGCGGTTATCGTAAAATTGACCAGAACACTGATGATCGTTCCTGTGACTCTGTTTCTGGCGTTTTATACATCAAGAAAGATAGCCGGCGATAAATCCGGGCGCAGTTATAGCATCGCGAAAATTTTTCCCTGGTTTGTGCTTGGTTTTATGGCAGCCTCGGTTATAAATACCTTATTGCCCTTGCCCCAGGGCTTCGGAAGCTTTCTTGCCCAAACAGGAAAGTTTGTCATAATCATGGCGATGGCTTCCATCGGCCTGAACACCAATATAGCAAGACTTGTAAAAAGCGGCGGCAAGCCGATTCTGCTGGGATTCATCTGCTGGGTCGTTTTATCGTTGACCTCGCTTGCCGTTCAGTATGGCAGATTCTATTTTTTGTAAGCAGGACAAGACCGTTTCAGTATGGGGAAGTGCTGATCCTGCCAAATTATTCGCTATCAGCATGCAATCCTCCAGTCACTGATCCTGCAGTGGTCCATTGTTTGCATTATATTCTTCAAGCCCATTATTTTAAAGGCGACTCGTTTGTCTTTTACGTCTTGCCAAGCATCACCTTTCGTAAATGGCAGCCATATCATGGATCCTGCGCTTCATTTCCACGCGGATATGCAGCGGCTCCAAACACTCGCATTTATCCCCAAAACTGAAAAGAATATCGTAATAGTAATCGTTCTCAACGAAAGGAAAATCCACTATGTAATACTCATCACTGTCTGGGGAAAAGTGTTCATAGGGGCAATAATCAAGCACCCTGTCCATGATGGATCTATGAATGCGAATTTTTATTTCTTTCTGCATCGTTGCCACAATATCCGCAACATCCATCTGCGGTTTTTGATAAACCCGCGGCGCAAAAAATTCCTCTCTTATTTGCAGGTTTGAAGTGCGGGATAGCTTGAATAAGCGAAAATCATTTCTTTGATGGCAATACCCCTGCCAATACCAATGGCTGTTTTTCAGCACAAGCTGATACGGCTCGGCTATTCGAGCGGTCCTATTTCCGTAGCGATCGATATATTCAAACGAAAGCAGCCTGCTTTCCTGTATGGCTGTTTTAATGATTTCCAAATATGGCTGTATATTCCCGTCGCCCATCCACGGACTTAAATCTATATATATTTGATTCGCTTTCAGTTCAATGTCTTTCGCTCTGTCGGCGGGGATAAAACTTTTGACTTTCGCAAGGGCGTTTACCAGTTCATCCCCTCGCATCATGCCGGAAAGGCTGGAAAGTCCCATCAGGATAGCGGAAAGGTCGGCTGTCGAAAAAACATTTTTATCGATCTTGTAGTTCTTCATGATTTCAAAACCGCCGCCCACTCCCGATGTCGAGCAAACAGGAATTCCCGCCATGTTGATAGAGTCTATATCGCGGTAGATCGTGCGGGTGGAGACTTCAAACATATCAGCCAGTTCCCGGGCGCCGATACGTTCTCTGTCAAGGAGGATCATAATTATACTGACAAGCCTGTCAACTTTCACAGGATAACCGCCCTTCAATTTTTTTATATCGCTATAGATTGTTGCCATACTGTTGTCAACAATTACATGGTACAATAAAAATGTGAACAAATCAATCTGCCTGTCAGGAGGGGATACCATGCAGAAAAAAGCCTTGGTCATAATAGATATTCAAAATGACATCACAAAGAATTACAAGGATGTTATCGACAAGATCAACGCAGCCGTCGATTGGGCGGTGGCTAATAATATTCATGTCATTTATATAAGGCATGAAAATCTATCAGCCGGCACGAGGACTTTCAAACCCAATACACATGGGGCTGAATTGGCTCCGGACCTGAAAATGGTTTCAGAAAATGTTTTTACAAAATACAAGGGAAACGCATTAAGCTGCGAAGAATTTGCAGACTTTATCAGTGAAAATGAAATAGGTGATTTCTACTTGGCGGGAGCAGATGCTGTTGCTTGTGTCAAATCGACCTGTTACAACTTATGCAAAGCCAATTATACCGTCAATGTCCTGGCTGATTGTATTACCAGTTATGATAAAAGGAAAATCGATGAAATGCTGCGTTATTATGAAAGTCAGGGCAGTAAAATCATATGTTTGGATGACCTGCTGATTTAAATGCTTTCCATCGCTCGTCCGGTGTGTATATTCCTTCTATACTGCCAAAAGCTTAATAAAAGTTATATCACTCGATACCAATAAATACATCCGGACCCTCGATTTTGACTTTGTAACTCTTCAAGTCGTGGACCCTGGCTGTAATAAACGCTATTTTACCATTCTTGACTGCTTTGGCTGTCATCACATTAAAAACAGAACCATGTTTTGGGCAGGAAATATTCGATCCTTCGAGTTTGCCTCTGCTCAGCGATCCGCCCATATGAGGGCACGTGTCTTCCATCGCGTAATATGTCCCATCGATATTTGCCAGCAGGACAGGCGTGTTTTCCACCATGACCTTCTTCATTTCGCCGGGCTTCAGATCTCCGGTCGCTGCAACCATGACATAATTCATTGAAATTCCCCTTTCTTATTTTTAAGTTTTGCAATGGAGGTTCCAGGCGGTACTTGCCTTACTACGGCGAAGGCAGCCGAAGCGGCTGGAATTTCTTAATTGCCATATATTAACCGCCTATTTAATGCTTTTCCTGAAATCAGCAAGAGTAAAAACCGCCTCAAACATCTCGTCCGAACACAATTTAAAAACAAGAGGAACGAACCTCAGTTTCCCCATTTGTTTTAAATCAGCGACAACATCACTCGAGGGTTCAATATCAGGATTCCTCAGCAATTGCGATACCGGAAATTCCGTTGGTTCAGATTACATATCTTCGCCTCATCGTGCCAGATTTTTCAGTATGTTTTGCCACCCTTGGCGCTGAAGGTTCAAATTGTTTTGCTTTTCTGCCTCAAAGCGTTCTTCGATCAAGCAGCCGTAAGGCTTCTCAAGAATATCGATACGCACGCTGCGCCCATCACCCAACACAAAATACAATCTTTTGGCAGCTTCAATCTCCGTATAAGTACCCCAAAAATCAAACGACGCACTGCCGTCCTTGGCAGCCATTTCGTAATGGAATTCGCCGCCAATCACTAAATTGTTTCTGGCCTGTGGGCAATGCCAATCATCGCTGGCATAGTTCCAAGACATCACTTTTTCAGGTGTGACAAGCTTTTCCCAAATAACCTCGGGAGGATTGAGCGACTTTTCTCGAAGGGTTATCACTTTCCCCACTTCTGCTGAGGATTCAAGCAGAATCGCCATACGGTCGAAAGCTTTTTCCCATGAAATCTTTAACTCCTCGGCTTGTTCCTCCGGCAAATCCTGCTCAACTTCAAAAATACTCGTGCCGTCATCCTTCGGGATAAATCTATAATTCTCGAAAGCCGGCGACCACTCCCGAGCCAAAGGGGAATCATAGTCATTGACGCCATTCATCACCAGGCCCAAGTGCCTGATCGAAATAAACGCCGGCCATTGACTTTCTGCAATTTCCGATAACATGCCGCTTTCTATCCCATTTTCATCTTCCGCGACAAACCTGATAGCGCTGCCCTTGGTCCAGTCCCCAACAAAGACTGAGCCGGAAGAGAAAGCTTCAGTCCAAAAACGATAATGATCCGGATCGACCACAAGTTCCCAAAGCAGTTCTGGAGCGGCCTGAAACGACCTCTCAAGGTGAATTCTAATCATGATTTGCTCCCTTCTTTTCCGGAGCGGCTTTTCGCGGAACGTTCAGGCATATACCATAACATGCTCTTGTCTCCATTAGTTTATTCTATGACTCTAAAAAATCAAGAGCAAATTGTACATACAACGCTGTACCAAACTTCAAATAGTTTTCATCCAGCTTGAATTTCTCATGATGCGGAGGAAAGGTACAACCCTTATTATCATTTTTATAACCCATAAGTGCATAAACACCTTTCGCCTTTTGGAAATAGTACGACATATCTTCCGAAGCCATCTGTTTGCCCACGGGTAAATTATGTCCTTCACCAAAAACTTTTATTGCAGCTTTATCGGCCAATATCGATAAATCTTCATCATTATAAAGGCTGAGTGTACTTTCCTCAATGATTACCTCAACTTTAATTTCATAGGCATCAGCGATAGCATTTGCATGTCTCCTGATCGCCTCATGAACAGTTTTCCGAACATTAGTGTCAAAGTATCTCATCGAAATATCAATGTTCGTGTATTTAGAAATGATATTTGCCTTGGTTCCTCCAATGAACTTCCCGACAGAAAGAACAACGGGCTCTTGCGGATCAACATTCTTGGTTATTATCCCCTGAAGATCGGTAACAAAAATACATGCGGGATGAATTGTATCTTTTGCAAGATAAGGAGCTGAACCATGACCTGATATTCCTTCAAACTTCACATAAATCGTATCACAGCCCGACAACCGGTATCCGGGAACAATATTTACATTTCCTGTTTCAAGAACGGCTAATCCGTGCATGCCAAAACAAGCATCGACTCCGTCCATTCCCCCAGCTTCAATTATTTTTTTCGCTCCGGTAAAAGTTTCCTCCCCCTCCTGAAAGAAAAATCTGATTTCACCCGATAGATCAGGCTTCATTTCAGATAGGATTTTTGCCGCTCCCAGAAGCATAGCCGCATGAGCATCATGACCACAAGCATGCATTACCCCAGGGACAATGGATTTAAATTCAATATCTGCTTCCTCCTCTATCGGAAGTGCATCAATGTCTCCTCTCAACGCAATGGTCTTCCCGCTTTTGGCACCATTCAACGTTGCTATCAAAGAAGCATTACCCGCTTTACGATAGGATATTCCCAGTTTATCCAATTCTGCCATGATTTTTTCTTGAGTTTTAAATTCCTGACCACTCAATTCAGGTTCTTTATGCAGGCTTCTTCTGAAATTGATAATATAATCCTCAATCAATTGAACTTTTTCTAATGTACTTGACATAATCCTACTTTCCACCTTCTTTTATTACCATTATCCGCGCTTAACGTCCGTTCAATCAAGCAGCAGCATTCTGTATGCGTCGTCTGCTGGTCACTGCTAAACTAACTATTACTTTTCATTGCCGTATTTAGCCAGGAAGATAGCAATTATTTCATCTAACATCGGTTTAACCGCTGTTTTATTGATACTCTCTGAAAAAAGAGCAGGATATGTTATGGCGCCTTCAACCAAGGCATAAAACATTCTGGCCGCCAGCAACAGATTATCTGTATTAATTTTATGATCTTTTTCTGCTTCTTTAAGCCAATCCAGCAACATATCGTAAGCGGGTGGATATTTTGCTATTGTTTCTCTGGCATAATTAATGTCTTTTAGAAAAACCATTGTTAAAAACCTGGATAGTCCCAATCGTTTTGGAGAATCGATCAGAAATATTTCAGCATCGGCAAATGCCAACAATTGTCCTTCCAATGACTTCTTCGAATCATATTTTATGGTTTTCATAGTTTGCCGCTGAGCCAAAAAGTCATCTACTATCGCCTGAAATAGATTTTCCTTGCTGCCAAAGTGGTTATAGACAGTTCTTTTGGAGACCCCTGCCGTTTCTGCAATTTTATCCATGCTTGCCAGTTCATATCCCATACTGATAAAGACATCTATGGCACCCTCCAGGATTGTGGCTCTTTTTTTACTTTTATCACGGTTTTTATAGTGCGTCATTTAGCATCTCCTTAACGTTGCATAAATTACACTGGTCAGTGTAATTTATAGTTGACTTTTATTTAATTATACCGTACAGTGTAATTAAAGGCCAGCGAATATATAAAAAACACGAAATTTGGGAGAGTAATAATATGAAAGCGATTGTCTGCACCAAATATGGACCACCGGAGGTTCTTCAACTTAAAGATGTTTCCAAGCCCACCCCTATGAAAAATGAGGTTTGTATAAAAGTTTTAGCAACATCAGTAACAGCAAGTGACTGCATCATTCGTGGATTTAAAGTAGCGGGGAAATACCGGATTCTTATGGGACTGGCAATAGGTTTCAAGAAACCAAGAAAATCCATACTTGGAATGACGTTTGCCGGACAAGTTGAAACTGTCGGCGAGGATACTAAATCATTTAAAAAAGGGGATCCTGTGTTTGGTTTTGATCGTATTTGTTTTGGCACATATGCTGAATATAAATGTATGCCTGAAAAAGGTTTATTGCTAAGCAAACCAGCGAATGTGAGTTATGAAGAAGCTGCTGCCATACCTTTCGGCGGATTGCTGGCATTGCATTATCTGAAAAAGGGAAATGTACAAAGCGGGAAGAAAATTCTAATTTATGGAGCTTCTGGAGCAGTTGGCACTGCCGCGGTTCAGCTTGCCAAGTATTTGGGGGCGGAAGTGACTGGAGTATGCAGCACTGGAAATTTGGAGTTGGTTAAATCTCTGGGCGCCGATCACGTAATCGACTACACAAAAGAGGATTTTAAGGCTGGAGAAGATCTTTACGACCTGATATTCAATGCGGTTGGAAAAAAGAAAATCAGATTGCAGTGCAATAAAGCACTCGCTCAAAATGGGAAACATATAACCATTGATGACGGTTCACCGGCGCTACATATTGAAGATTTGATGTTCATCAATGAGCTAGTTGAAAAAGGACATTTGAAAGCGGTCATAGACCGGTGTTATCCACTGGAACAAATTATTGATGCTCACAGCTATGTAGACAAGGGCCATAAAAAGGGCAATGTGATAATAGCTGTGAAGCATGACAATTAACCAATACAGCAATGGTCATATGGAGGTATTATGGAATCGGTAAAAGCAAACAATGGTTTATTTCAATTATTGGGCATCGCTTTTTTTGTTCAGGCATGCACATCGTTTATTGGATTAGCGATATTGTTCGAACCTTTAGTGGCAAAGGGAAATATTGAGGCCACAATGAATAATGTGGCTCATCATATTTTCACTGTTTATGGCAGCGTTTTCTTGCTGATTGTAACAGCCATAGTCATCATCATGCTTGGTATAGCAATGTATCTGACCGCAGGGCACATCAATAAAACATTGGCCTTGATTGCCTTAAGCCTCTATGTATTTGAGGCTCTGCTTCTTGCTGTCAGCCAGATCTTTGTATTCGGTTTAGTGGAAGCCAGTCAGCTTTATTTGGCTAGCGGAGATACGGGACTTCTGAGTCTTGGAAATGTATTATTGTCCTTCCGGTCTTTTGCTGCAAAAATAGCTATGATACCATTTGGGCTTGGGGCTATCCTCTTTTATTATCTGTTGATGAAAGCAAAAATCATTCCAAAATGGCTTGCATCATGGGGTTTAGCTACAGTGCCTTTCGTTCTCGTTGGCGTACCTTTAATGGCTTTCGGGGTAGACGTACCGTTTGCGCTATTCATCCCTTATGTGCCTTTCGAGTTCTTTACCGGCATTTATATATTGATACGTTATCGGAAAAAGATTGACTTACAATCTGAGAAATTATAATTGCCAACGAATTCCTTCCTATTAGCATGTTTGAGTTCTTATACCATTATTGCCGCCTGACATGTCACATTTTAAATATCTCCCTAAAGATATATGCCAATAATAAAGACATATATACTTAAAAAGAACATGCTGATTGCGATGATGTGATCAGTCGCAACACTTTTTTCAGCTCTTCTGGCAACTGGTTTCCAACACGCAAAAAATACCGCAATTGAGCATGCTAATGCAGAAATAGCGAACTCATAATATTTCAAAATATTATAATCTGTATGGATAATTACTTTCAAAAAGCATACAAAGCTAAAGCTGATTGTTAAACCTAATATCGGATAAAAAAGAAAATGGTCAAAATTAACCGGTTCATATTTTTCACTGATTGGTATGTCTTTACCAACTTTATCGACAAGAATGCCTGCCAGATAGTCAAAATCTTGCTCAAACGCACTGATGTACAGATGTTTATGGTTTCGAAAGAAAATATTTATTTCTCTGACCGCACCGCTACTGCGCCTCTTTATCTTGATTTTTTCAACTTCTGACAGGAGAAATCTTTCTGATATCTTTCCATTAAGCCTTTCAATTTCCTGATCCGAAAGGCGAATTTTCATTCTCTTCAATAAGTTTAGAAACCGGAAGCTGACCAATCCCAATAGAAAAAATGTAACAATGAAAGATATATATAGACTTGATAATAATCGAATATTTAAGAGTTTTGAAAACAGAAGCAAGCCAAAAAACAAGCTGACTGCAAGAACAACATAAGCTGTCTTTCTTCTCATAATCTCTTTCTTAGAAACAGTGAATTCCATATTTTATACCCCATTTTATATATTTTATCGTATCATATTATGTATAAAAAAGAAGCCCAAAATTCAGGCTTCTTTCAATTACCTTCTTACACTTCGTATTCGAGTGACCGCGATTTGTCTCCAATCGAATGCTCTGAACTTCAAACTGATCGAGTTCATTTCTTTCTTGCTAGTGCAGCAGTACATCTGACCTTCGGTCATGCGGACTGCACTGCTAGGCTCACTTTGCTTTTATTTTTTTATCAGCAATGCGACTGTTTCAACGTGGCCGGAGTTTGACCAACTGATGTCAGACGGCAAATCTCAAATTTTACGTTTGAGGGAACATGTCAACAGCTTTCGAGGTATGAGTGAACAGTTCCACGGTTATGATGTTTGCGGGAACATATCAAAACATTTTGTACTTCGCTTTGATTTTCTGCAACGCCCACTCTACCGCATCATGAATCATCTCGTCAGGGTTATTTAGTTCCATTTCTAAATCAGGAATGAATGCGATATCTTCCAGATTGCCCATGGCAATCGCTGCATTTCTCTGGAAATAGCGTTTATCCTTGATGTAATTATACATGATAGGATTGATTCTTTTGTTATAAAACTCCTCCGTCATGTGCAGAATGTTTGGCAGTGTAATATCCTTTGCAATGGCTTCGATGAAAGGATCCATCTTTTTCGGCATCTGGCGTTTTATATGATTCCGAGGACAAACATCCTGACAAATATCACACCCATGGATATGACAGCCCATTTTTTCCCGTAACTCATATGGAATATGGGGTGAGATTGGTTCTCTGCCCGCCTGTGTCATCCAGTTGTTGAAAGAAATACATTTCTTTGGATTCAAATGGAACGGTTTATAGATAGCCTGCATTGGGCAAGCATCCATACATATCCTGCAATTTGGAGGACATTTACATTCCATAGTGGGTTCATCATATTCCAATTCTCTATCTACAACAATAGTGCTGATGATTATATAAGAGCCACAATCTTCTGCGTAGGCAAAATTATTTCGTCCGAAGGTTGTCACACCAGCCTGTGCACCCGCCCACCTTGCAGGTACTCCGATCGATGAATCAACTTTGCATCCATTTTCAGACAAATAATCCTTCATCAATTGGAGTCTTGCATAATTTATTGTTCCTGGTTGTGGTCCATAACAACGCCCCAAATAAGCTTTGCCAATCATTTTTGTAAGCTCTTCTGGGTAATCGTATTTGAAATAATCATAAACCAAAACAATTATAGATTTCGCGTCGGACATCTTTATTTTTGGAAGCGCATCTTTCAAAGGATTGGTTGTCGTAAAAGACAGAATACTGAATTCATCACCTCTGGACTCCACCTCCTTTACATAATCGGGAAAGCCCTCCGCTAAGGTTATGCCTACTTTGCTATATCCTAATTGCAAGCCAAACTCCTTGATCTCTTTTGAATCCATATTTACCCCCTATATGCTTAGATCACATCTTCTTTATGATTTCCGTGCCGGAAGAACTGAAATGTTCGTTTAATATTCGAAAAAACAGATCCATCGCTGGACTCATCCATTTGATTTTATTATATGCATAAATTGCCGTGATCTCTCCATCTGGGATTTCCGTTTCGATTTCGATCATCTTGCCCTGTTGCAGCTCAGTCTCCACTGTAAAACGTGGCAGATAGGCAATCCCCAAGTTGCTCATTACGCTCTGTTTAATCGTTTCTATGCTCCATAGTTCAAGCCCTGTATCTAAGCATATATCTTTTCCCTTCAAATATTGATGGAAGATTTTAAGATATAGTGCATTAGGATCATTCTGAATATGACATATGGACTTCTTCTGACCCGAACTTATGAAATCACGCTGACCTTCATCTAAAGCCGGTGATGCAACCAAAACAAGAGGATAAGTTATTATTGGGTTAGTTGTAATGCTTCCAGGGTATTTGCCAATTTCGTAGTGGATGGCAATATCTATTTCTCCATTTTGTAAATGCTCCTGAATTGCATAGCAATTCATAACCTGAAGCGATAATTTTACGTTGGGGGCTTTTTCCTTGAAAGCCCGAAGTATCGGCTGAATTTGATATGTGATCAGTGTCTCGGGCAAAGCAACTTTGAGCGTACCCCGAACCTCACCGGTGTTGTCTCTGTAGCTACAAAGCTCTTCCGTTGCGCCCAGGATTCGATCGATGATTGGAAGAATGCCTAATCCTTCCTGCGTCAGCTCCATTCGATTGCCATTCTTTTCAAAAATCTGTATGCCCAATTCGCTTTCAAGCTGTTTTATTTGAAACGTGATGGTCGATTGCGCATAATTAAGCGCCCTTGCAGCGTTTTGGTAGTTACCGGTTTCTACTATTTTTTTGACTGTAAACAGATTTTTTAATTCCATTAATTACCTCGCTTTGATTCAAAATGATTGAATCAGTGATTCAATCATTTCAATTTGACTGAATTTATTAGTTGAAATATAATATCATATAGAAATGTGAAATACAAGTCTTTGAAATACAAGTTTTCCGCATTTACAAAAATTAGATTAAGGAGAAGAACTAATGGAATTTGATACCAAGATAAAAATTGTTTTAAGAAATGATCTCGAACCATGGCAAGAACTGAATGTTACCGCTTTCTTGATGAGTGGTATTGCCGGAACCCAAGATATCGTCGGTCAACCTTATCAAGATAAGAATAATGTTCAATATCTACCTATGTCGCAGCAACCAATACTTATTCACTCTGCTACTGGAGAGCAATTGAAAGAACTGTTACAGAAGGCTTTGACAAAGGATGTTGTACTCTCGATATATACCGAGGAGTTATTCAAAACCTACAATGATGATGATAACCGCGCAATGGTCGCACAATTTGCAACAGATGAATTAAATTTAGTTGGGATTGGCATTAGAGGGAAAAAAAATCATGTCGATCGTCTGCTGAAGGGATTTGAACTGCATAAGTAGGTAAAATCTCCGCTATCGAATTTTATTTTTTTCTTTTTCGGTGGCTTATTGAAGCCACCTTTTTCAATAAATTATTTCTCATAAATATCCAGTATATGGTATAAGGCGGTCAAATATGAATTTAACATCTTTTTTAATATATTGTGTATTAGTTACTGTTACTCCAGGACCCACAAACGTGGTGATTCTATCAACAGTCCACAATTTAGGAGCCAAAAAGGCGATGGAATACACATACGGTGCAACCATCGCCTTTGGAATATTGCTTTCTGTCTCTGCTATGCTTAATGTGGCCCTCATGTCTGTTTTGCCAACAATTCTCCCTGTTATGCAGGTCCTTGGAGGATTGTACATAGCTTATCTGGCACTTCAAATCTTCAGAATAAAACCATCAAAGCAGGCAGATGCGCAATCAGGGACCTCATCTTTCATGTCAGGTTTCCTGATGCAATTCATAAATCCTAAAGTCGTACTTTTTACAATGACTGTAATCCCAAGCTTTGTTTTGCCTTACTATAAATCTACGCCAATGTTACTGTTGTTTGTGTTAATTATAACGATTATTGGATTTTTGGCATTCATTACTTGGGTTCTTTTCGGCAGTGTATTTAAGGATTTTTTACAGGAACACCAAAAAGCAGCAAATATAGTAATGGCCTTATTTTTATTATATTCTGCAATCATGGTATCGGGTGTGTATTAAATGCTCAATCGAGCACTTGTAATGGTATATTGAACTTGTAACACTTCTATCTAATAGATTAAAATAATATCTATTAGAAAAGGAGTTCATTATGCAAAAGATTACGGATGAAACAAAACAAAAAGTTGTTAAATTGCACATCC